>Ga0307380_10001106_pt1 | contig 40493 bp, 73 predicted proteins | sample UN3MG_FD_202239 | JGI IMG/M metagenome (GOLD analysis project Ga0307380, IMG submission 202239) | Soil microbial communities from Risofladan, Vaasa, Finland - UN-3 | ecosystem: Environmental > Terrestrial > Soil > Coastal area > Acid sulfate soil | place: Finland: Risofladan, Vaasa | collected...
GGTTGGCACACTAGTTACCTTTCTTCTCACATACCCGTTAATACACCTGGGCCTACAGGTTGAAAAACTTAGAGATAAAGAGGTTTCACAGATAGAAATCCTTGAAGATGGATCAGTCCATTTTATAGAAAAAGACGGTGAGAAAACATGACTAACGTTGATAAGGATCGTAAGACCCGGCCCGTTCTCAGTGACCCAGAGTTTGATCTTATGCTTGCCCAAGCTAGGGTAAATGATGTAAAGTTCCTAAGTCTAAGGAACCCCGCCATCCTCTGCGTGTTGAGGCTCACCGGGAAACGTAGGAGGGAGATCGCAGGACTTGAACGCAAAGATGTGTGGGTAGAAGACAATCTTTTAGCCATGAATTTTAAGCTCCTGAAGAAGAGACGAAAACATAAACAGGATAATGGTACCATTGTCCCGGCAAGCCCACCACCTGAGAAGGTACGGTATGTTCCACTAAAGGATTCATTGATACCTTCAATATTAGAGTACATGAAATTCCTAAAGACAGAGTACCCAGAGGCTACACAGTTCTGGCTCCATGTACGCCCTGTATTCGGCGTCAGTGTTATCTTCCCAAACAAGGGCATCCAAGGCCGCCAAGTCTACAATGTAGTCCGTAATGCGGGGGATGCAGCGGGTGTGAAGGTATGGCCTCACCTGTTCAGGGAAACCGCTGGAGGAGAGGAGGCTCGGAAAGCAGGGGATAGCTTGGCTGGGATAAACAAGGTGATGAACCGCATTGATGTGACGGAGCGCACAGCCTGGAGATATATGGATCGCTACGTGAAAAGCATCATCGATCGGGAGGAAAAACAATGACTGAAACTAATGAACACACAAAGTTAAAGGAACTAGCTAAAAACATGCTAATCAATATGGGATTCAAACTTGAAGAAATACATGAAGAATATCGGGTAGAGGTAAATTCTTTCATTAAGGGAAGACATTTTGTTGTAGATGTCTGTGGAATAAACGACGTAAGAAAAGGCCGCCCTCAAAAATCAGTAGCCATAGAATGTGGGCAAACCCCCGCAGAAAAACTTGTTAATTTAAACCTATTTTTTGATGAGGTTTACCATCTTCCTTATGGATTAAAAAAGTTAGATGATTTTGACCAAATTTATGATGACGCTATAAAAGAAATAGAAAACCTAAAAATAGTTATTAGCCAACAAAAACTAAAGATAAGAGAATTAGAAAATACATCAGAGAGATTAAATGAATTTGTGTCAAGCTGGGATTCTGTTAAAACACTTATAAACGTATTACATAAACTAATTTTTCCTAGTTATGTGAATTATCATTATGATGAACAAACACAAAAACTTCTTTCTCTGTTACAAGAGAAATCCACTGGCTGATACTAAAAATGGATTAGTTGACGCGGATTAAGTCAACATAATAAATTAATAAACCAATGCTTGTGAAACTTACTGCCATAAAGCCTAACTCGTATGGAAGCGTTAACGCCATGATTACCCCAAGGGTTACAAATAGCAGAGGCCCCCACACCAGGTTAATCATTGGCCAGCCTAACCAGTCAGTCATCCTCTTTGCCATCCCCTTTTAGGACTAGCTTGTATAAGCTGTGAAGTTCTTTTATTTTCTCATTTATTTCATCATAATCAAACCAGGTGAACCTACAATCCCAGCAGAAATAATATTCGGCCAATATCTCTGCGTGTTCAAGGTTTTCATGGTCTACAGGGAGAACATCAAAACTTATGTGGGTTGAATTACAGTGCGGGCATTTATCAAGTTCTGGGCTCATGTTTCCTCTTTCCTGTTCCTTTTTAGGTTACAATCATAACAAGTCTGGAATTGAGGCTTTCTATAATTCTTATGACACTCAGGGCAGATCAGCAGCCCCTTCTCCCGGGCGTAGTGGCACCTGGAGCATAGAATGATTATGTTCTCAGGGGAGAGGTGGATGTAAGTTTCTAGGATCCTCTGCTTCTCCTTCTCGAACGCCTCAGAGATAATGGTACCATTATCCTTAGCCCACATGTTTTTGAGGTATCCCCGCCTCTCCCTCTGCGACAGACCCCGAGGAACCAGATGCCATTGCCCCTTATCCTGTTTCAGCCAGGCCGCGAAGAGCCGGTTCTTTACCTGATTGTAGAGGGGTAGGCCCCACTTATGCTTCTCAATATGGTGTGGTGAGAGGCCCAGCCTCCGAGTCTTGCCCTTGGAATCCTCATAGGTGTCACCGGCCTTGGCCCCACACCATTCACAGGCTTGGCCCTCAAGGTAGGCTTTGCTGGCCTTCTTCCATTCGGGGCTTTTCCAGAGCTCGGATAGTGAGGCTATGTTTTCCATTTACTCCACTTTCCTATTTAGTCTATGGAATCTATCTCCTTCAGCGAATACATCTCATCTAGGCCAAGCGACCTGAACATGTTGTTGCATGAGATCCGGGCTTCCTGTTCAGCTAATCGAGCCATAGCGATCACCGTGTAGAGGGCCACGATGAAGCCTGATCCAATGAGTAAATACATCCAGATCATTCCTCATCCTTCCTTGTGGCTACTTCATGGATGTATTGTACCTGATCCATTTTTTTCTTACATCTAAGACAATAAATGTTTATTTTAATGGTGCCAGTCTCCATTACCCATTTATGTCCTAAAATAAAACAGAGAAGATTCATTTTTGATCCTTCTCCTCATCTATTGAATGGATGTGGGATCTCTTTCTCCTGCCCCTAGAATCATAATTACGGAGAGGACAGTTTTTCGGCCTGTTAAAGTCGCAGCAGTAGACTTCAGGGTTACAGGAGTCACACTCCTTATGATCTCCTAGCAACATCACGCCACTCATGCCTTCTCCTCCTTGTCACCTATTAACTGGATTTTTTCAGCCATAAAACCAGTAATATACATTATAATTATAAGCCCACTTAAAAGACCGATAATAAGTATAGGATATGTGTCATAGAAAAACCAATGAAGAAATGCGTAAGATAATAGAGCCAACCCAGCTACTATGATTATCCCTGATATTATGTAGAAGCCTAGGCTTAAACGATTTTTATGAGTGCTCATGTCTTCTCCTCCTTGTCGCCCACTTTTAGGATGGGGCTTTTACGCATACAGTGGGGACAAGTAGGCCACTGAGAATTACCCTTGTAATCCCACTCATAGCCACACTTAGGACAGATCATTTTACCGCCCCTTGATATATTCTTCCACCTTTTTTGGATGCTTTGATAATATGTGGCGGGATAGCCTAACTTCACCTTGAAGTACCCTTATACAATATGGGCATTGTTGGCGAGCACTCTTTTGGGTTCTTACCGGGGCTTTCCGTCCTTTTCTTCTCATTTCAGGTCAATTACTACTACTACCAACATATATTTAAGGATTACTACTACCAACCGTGTCCTTAGCCTCGTTTGCTTTTAGGATGCGGAGTTCATGCCTTAAATCGTTAATCTCTTTGAGTCTATTGACACATAACTCCACTAGCTGTTTTTTGGTTAACCGCGAGTGCATTTCAATAGATTTAGCATACCCTCCATCACTCATCCTTATGATCCTCCGCTTTAAGGATGTTTCTTAAAACATCCAGATCACATTTGCTATCAGTTTCATAATGGCAATCATAACAATTTCCTTCCCAGTTTTTGTTATTTGCACATTCCTCAGCAATCCATCTTTCTATTTTATCAAAGATTTTTTCGGCTTCATTGAAATATCTATTATGATCATGATAGCCCTCTGGTGTAATATCAAAATGGGTGGGTGGTTTTGGCCTCATTCCTCTTTGCCTCCGTGTTTTAGGACTCTTAATTCATGTTTTAAGTTATTAATTTCTTTTAGCCGCATTACACAAAGTTCAACCAAGTGTTTCTTAGTTAGCCTTGAGTGCATTTCAATAGATTTAGCATAGCCTTCATCACTCATCCTATGTTCCCTCATCTCTGTGGATAATGCCCCATTGGTCAGCCATAGCCTCAGCCAATCCGGGAAGGGTACGGCTTCGATTCTTCCATCTATCGGGTCCGGGTGACTCCTTCCACACCCGCCCCTCTCTACCTTCGACTATATTGGTGGGCTTCAATAGTGGAAGGTTCTTGAGCCATAAGCATGTAGCCTTTGTCTCGGGGTGCCCGAACATCCAGGGCTGAACTATCTGTTCAGGCTTACGTATCCTTGTGCTGATGACGCTTATGGGATTCTCAAGGGCGATTCTGGGTATGGGTGCATTGAGCAGCAGCCTCACGAAGTCGAGGGCTTCAGCCTGTTCTTGCTGTCTATATTTGAACCATCGGGCACCGCTTACAGCTAGATAGGTGCATGGTGGGTGCGCTATCATCAAGTCCCAGCCATCCCCCAGAATGTCTCTTACGTCACCCTGGTAATGTGGGCCTTCCCGTTCACTCGGTAGAAGGTCACAACTAATCGCATTGTGTCCTTTAGCTATGAAGGCACCCCGGACTATTCCGCTGAACTCACAGGCTGCCAGTACCTTCATTCCTCTCCGCCCTCATCTTTATGGACGTTATATGCAAACGCGTTAACCAGGTCCACAAGCTGCCTGAGCTTCCGCTGATGTTTGCTGGGTGGTTCCCTGATAGCCACATCATCAAGCATGGCTAACTCGTTGAAGTCGAGCAGGAATTGATTAACTATCTTCCTGAGTTCACTTTCACTCACCTGGCTCCCTCCTCTTTATTTGCTTATCATGGGATGATTCTATTTTTAGTTTTAAACGAAGTTTCTGGGCATCTAAAGCGGAGCGATGATCTATGTTACAATAAGTTAATGGTCCTCTGATCTGTTTTTCAATTTCAAGAAACTTTTTAAATTCCTCATTAAATTTCTCGGGGGTGATTCCTTGGGCAGCGAGTAAACGATTAAAGTTTTCCTCAAACTTCTTATCAGAAGATTTAATTAATTGGGTGTTCTCTAATTCATCGGACTTAGTAGGTGCTTGCGGATCCGTGGCTAGGCTTGGCCTGCCTCCTTTTTTTAATTTTGGTTTATAACTCATTGTTTTTTACGCTCATTTTTTAATTTTCACCTTATATCCACAGTCTTTACATTTTAAAGTACCATGATAGTCTACACCATCAAACCACGTGATTTCTATTGTGTTCGATGACTTACATTTAGGACATATCTTCATGTTTCGTCCGTCCTCTCTTTTTGCTTAACTCCGCTTTGGGTGTACCTATCTACCACACTCGACAGTTTGCTTGTGTTACAGTATTGGCATCTAAGTCGTTGACCTGAGTTTGACTCGTTTTTCTTTAAACATCCTTTCTTTAAGCGTCATCCTTTTTCCTTCCTAAGTTTGGTTTCTATTCGGGAAGGAAGAGGATAATATGGGATTGAAGGATGTTTTCTTGCTTCTTTCATAGCCTTTTTTAATGATGTGATTGATTCGGTGGACCAGAACTCGAACTCATAGACAATTCTCTCTCCCCAATCAGGGTGTAGCTTCTCGTACAGTTCCTCATATTCATCAGGAGCGTACCCACCTTCAGCAGCAGCGTCTAATGGATGAATTCTATAAGGGCTTTCCTCAAGCCATTTATGAGTTATAAGTATTCTGCCTCTTAGATCAGCGGGCTTAGTTCTTCCTGGTTGAATTGCGTAAGTGTGGTTCACTTCATATCTTGGCGAGTCTCTTCGTGTCTGGGTTTTAGTGCCTTTCACTATCTGCTCAATGTGATCGGCTATGCTGAAGATCATTCTATCCGTCTCCTGTGTTTATCTGAGGAATTTATCCAATGACCACATTCTTTACACCAGCCTGAACCTTGTTGAACATTACCACAGAAACTACAACGATATTCAGTTAGATAATCTGGTTTTTTCATTCCGTTTTCCTCTTTATTGTGTTTGACTTGGGATGCTGATTTAGCGAACCGGGTTTCAATGAGCTCCTCTTCATCATAGTCAGGTTCGTCGACGAGTTCGTAGAGTTCATCTATTACGGTTTTCCAGTAAGTGTAATAGCCGCGTTCTGCTCTTTCTCTTAATGTCTCAGCATATTCTAGAACCAGGCTAATGTAGTGTTCTTTTACTAGTTGCTCAACTTCTTGGGGGTCGATTGTCTTAGGCCAGGGTTGAAGGTTTCTCTTAGAAAGCGTTTCTACACGCATCTCAGTAAGACTCATATCTCCATCTCCTCATCTAATTCATTTGAATAGGTTGGACGCTGGGGGCAGTCTTTATCTTTGAGGTAATAAAGTTCTTTACCAAAGTGACGGCAATAGCGTGATGTTCCTGAATCATAATCAGTAATTCTTAGGTTTTCACAACCATCAACATGGTCAGGTTTGTATTCCGGGCACATCCTTTTACTATCTGAGGCTAAGGATGTGGGGCGAATTATCCCCAATATTGGGATGCCTGGATATTTTTCTTTAAACTTATACTCGGCATCTTGCTCAGAAAATGCGGCTATAGGTACATCATGTTCGATTGTGAAATACCAGATCTGTTCAAAGGCATCATAGATATAATGATCTTGGCACTCATCACAGTAAACATCATGAGTCCATAATACGTGTTCCTTTGCCTCATTGTAGTCTCTGAACGCTTTATCACATGCTTGGCAGACATTTAGGTGTTTTATTTCTGGGTGTTCTTCTTTAACATGCTCAACTAATTGATCCTTGGTAAACCATCCGGCCCCACAGAAACACTTAAATCGGTCATTCATGGGGCGTCTCTCCTAAGTTCTTTAGAGCTAGTGGATTCGCGCAATGTCTTCCGATAAACATCAATTCCTCCATTCTCTAAGTCCTCTATCAACTTCATTGTTTTAGCTAGGGATGGCTCAGGTAAATTGCTATGATAATTATCATACCCAACGGCTATGGCCCAGGGGCCAATTAAACTGATGGCGGCGTTAAGCCGTGGATTAAAATCCATTATCGGCTCAACACTGATGAAGGTTTTTAGACCTATTTTGCTTAACTCGTATAGGGATTCTAGTCTAGATTGTGGTGATGGAGCCTTGCTATGTTGCCTTATTAGTTGAGGATCATCTGTCTCTATTGTAGCCCCCAGAATCACGTTATCAGGTGGTCGCGTAGCTATATGATCAATCCATTGAAGGTATGCTCTAGGATTCTTCACTAAGAATAGGAACATTGTTTTTGGGTTCAGCTTTATCACAGTCATGACCCGGGCCACATCACCGAGGCTGGCTGTGGATGCGTCACTCATATCTTGAACGAAGACGAAGGCCCCAGGCTTGAATTTGCGGTTAATCTGCTTCTCATCTATGCCTTGTTCATCTGTAAAATATTTTTCCTTTAGATGTTTGTATCTCTTTGCCATGTTCCGAGCCCAGCAATAGCTACATTCATAGGGGCATCTGCCCTTGAATGGGTTCCAAGTCTCCGTTATAAATGGAAACATTCGACTCAAGATTTTCCCTCTCCTTTAGATTTAATGGGTAAGGAAAAGGGGATTGATGGTTGTCTTCTTCCCTCTTTTAATGCCCGTTTTACGCTTTCTATCATTGATGTGGGCCAGAACTCAAACTCATAACAATTCCTTGTTACCCAATTCGAGTTCAATTTTGAATACAGCTCTTCATATTCTTCTAAAGTATAGCCGCCTTCAGCGGCAGCGTCAATAGGGTGAATGTAGGGTTTGGTTTCAACCCATTTATGCGTGATTAATATTTTTCCTCTTTTATCCGCTGGTTTGGTTCTCCCTGGTTGTATAGAATAGAATTTACCTACCTCGTATTTACTTGAGGTCCGGCGAGTCTGTGTTTTCTCTCCCATGATGATCTTCTCGATGTGCCCCTCAACATTGAATATCATGGCTCTCTCCTCTGTTCACCGTTCTTAATGGATAGCCTCCAACACGTTTCTCGGGGAAGTGGTGCTGGGCACGGGCTATCATCGTCCTTGAAGGTGTCTGGGCCACCACAGATCTCGCACTCCTCGTAACCTTCAACTAGGTCTTCATCTGTGGCGATGCATACCTTGAGTTCGCTGAAGGCGAACCTGCATCTTTGGGTGGGGTCCTCAAACTCGGCTATGCAGAACCCTTCATGGCTATGTTCGCAGGGCATCACTCTGTCCTCCTTTCATATGTGCTTATTGATGCCAGTAGTTTTTCCTCTAGCTTCTGGAATGTCTCACACTTAACGGGATCTTCCTCGCAGACTTGATCAGGATCATAGTCTTTGCAGTAGGGGCAGAGGTCAGCGGCTACAGCGGCATCCCAGTTGATTATTTCATCCTCGCTGAAGTCGTTTCTAATCAGCATACCCACTGTAAAAAAGAAACGATCCTCTTCAGCGTGTTTCTTAGCAATAGGGTTCAATGAGTTTAAGAATCGGGCTGAGCTTGGGCAATATTTCTTGAACTGGGCATCCATGTATTCATCAAAGTTATCTAACTTCATTTCCTCACTTCCTGATTGAAAATGGATTTCCATAAAAGTTTACTAACCTCAGTAAGCCAAGTAAGGGCAAGTTTTCCAATAAAGTAGATTACTAATATTTCAGTTAAGTTGAATGTAAGATCTACCCAAGCGATTATTCTTGTTCCTTCAAGATAAGGTGTGTATAGAGCTATGGGAACCAAGATTAACAACCCAAATCCAACATAGAAAACAAATAGGTATGTTGTCTCAATGGCTTCCAATGCTCTCAACTTCATTTTTTCTTCTCCTTTCATTTCTATAACCTCTTTTCCGCGTAGTAAATGGAAATCATCTTCTTAGCACCAACTCCACTGGTGCTCCTCGTCTTCCCCCAATCACTAGAGACACGCAGCCAGGCTTTGTTTTAACTGAGGCATCTGGTTTTTCATCAAGGCGATTTTTAATGTCAAGTAATCGAGATGGCGGAGCCTCTTTTAATGCAGATTTTACTAGGAACTCAGGATCAAATCCCGCAGTTAGTGTTTTCGCCATACTTTCAAAGTCGAACTCAACCTCTTCTAGTAATAGAGGATCTTCCTGTACGATAAGGAATAAGCGGTTTGTTTGATCAGAGTCTTCATGGCCTTTTGTTGGGGGAGCTACCACATAGACCATTTTCTCATCTTTGTCTATTATCGGATATTCCTCCTTCTGAAGTTCAGCATATAGTTCAGATATGGTGATACGCTTCATGTCTCTGACCTCTTTTCATGGGTAAAAGTGGAAAACTTATCAACAAGGTATAATGATGCTTTCCAGATGTAATATCCTAGTTGACACATTCCAAAGAAGAACATCCCTCCAAGTAAAGAAAAGACTAACAAAGATAGTCTACTAGGGGCAGGCAAATCCAGTGGGGTCAATAACCATTCCTGGTTGAATGAGGCAATAATTAATACAGCGAAGAGGAAACCAATGATAGCTAATGGAATATATAAATACCATTTGACCTCCGATTCACTCATTCTGGTGTCCTCCTTTCAGATGTAATAATGGAATCCTTGTACCTCATGCAGATATTATAGAGAATACAGTTACACTTCTCGGATGGGGCTTCTGTCAAGAAGCATTTTGGTTCTTGAATTATGCCTCCATGATCATCTACTAGATGAATGTACTTACTTCCACAGAAGGCACATGTTTTACCTTCTTCGGGTGCAAGTCTATCAAAATAGCCTGCACAAGAGGTACAATACCATTCTTCTTCGATCATTTTTGTTCCGTCCTCTTTATTGCCTCTTCAGTGGATGGAAACCTCTCCAAGAGGTCTCTTACGGCTGTGCGTACAAAGTCGGCCTTGTTGATGAATAGCCCTTTCTCGACGAGAGATATGATCTTGTTGTCCTCGATTTTGCTTATCTTTGCGCTTACCTGAGCCATATTATATCTGTACACTCCTGTACACAGTTAATATTTAACTGTTTTGTTCAGGGCCAAACAGAGGGGGCACTCAAGCCGCTGATCGTAGCCATGTGGATAGTTTTCTACCCAGCCATGAACCGGACACTTGAACTTATAGAAGGGAAGAGACCCACTCCAACCCTCCTTCTGCCTATCGCCCACATAAATGTACCCGTTGAGCTGTATCCTAAGCCTCTGCATCAGACTCACTTCTTCTTACCTCCGGTTTTTGATGGTGAACTGCCAGCCGCGCCCCGTCTGCCGCCACGCCGTTTCCTTGGCCCGGGCTTCACTGGCTTCAACTTCTTTGACGGCGGCCTGTAGGAAGGATTCTCCTTCAAGTACTCCCTGGCTAACTGTTCGTCTGATAATTTTGGTAGCGGCCGACCGCAGTTCCAGCATAACAAGTTGCTGCCTCTCGAGGCCCCGCATGTTAAGCATTTCACGCGGACCTCCTCCTTATCCACCAAGAAGACAGGGCCACGGAGATTACGAGAGTCACGGCGTTGCTTAGCAGTAGCGTGGGCCATAGATTGAAGGGGTTCGCGTCTGCCCCGGTCTCGCCTTGGGGTCCGCGTGGCCCCTGTGCGCCGACTGCTCCTGGGTTTCCCTGTGCTCCACGGACTCCGGCTGGCCCTGCTGGTCCCTGTGGCCCGGCGTCTCCTCTGTCTCCTTTGTCTCCCTCGGGGCCGCGTAGCTGGTCTAGGAGTTCTTGGGGTAGGTTTCGCCACCACTCTACTGGTGGTAGGCCGTCTGTGATTGTGTACTGCCATGTGCGTGTCTTGACTGTGCCGTCCGGGTACTCGATCCAGATGAGGATGTTGTGGTTTCCCTTGTAGTTGTAGTTGGCTGGGGGCGTGATGGTTATGTCCCAGCCGTAGCTGTATGCGGTGCCTACCTTGGGGGTGGCTGTGCGTGTGCCTTGAAGCATGCCATCCCAGAACAGGTAGATGTAGCCTGGCCCTGGGGCGGTGAGTGGATCACAGCGGACCCAGACAAGTATCTTCTGTGTAGATGATCCGCTGCCAGGCATGATGCTGTATTTGACGGTTTCATCTACGGCTGCCTGTGTGGTCGGCGTGAGGATGGCGGCGATGAGGAGGGCTAAGATAACCAGTTTCATGGTCTTCATACCCGCGCCTTCCTCCTAATCACCTTGATATAGTAGACCATACCGCCAACGGTGAGCAACCATGCAACCCAGCAGAGGGCAAACAATGGATCCATCAACCGCCCTCCACCTTCACCGCGTTTTTTAGGATGTGGTTACGCAGAATGGCCTCATACTCCTGCCGAACCTCAGAGATTATCCGTGCCTCATGGATCATCTCTTCCTCAAGCATCTTGTAGTGGTTCACTATCACCTCAAGGGTGTTAACCATCCACCTTTGATCCTCAGCCATTTTTAGCTACCTCTCTGAACCACAGCTAACTTAACCTCCCCCCGCCGCGTGAACTCGCCTTCGCCCTTCAAGGCACAGCCGCCCATCTGTTCATCAAAGACATTGTTAATACAGAGAAGTGGGTGGGTACACTCGTACCCTAAGACACTGTGACGGCCATTATATATGGGGCTGCGCGGATGATGAACAAGCCTCCACCACTTACAGGCCACGCGCCTCAGCCTCCTTAATGATTACTTTGATGCACATGCCCTCGCGAAGCCAATAATAGACGCCTACAGGAGGTTTTATTACCGGGTTGTTGAAGGTGCCCACGATCTCGCCGCCGCCCAGCGTGAAGCCGTTAAACTCCATCTGCGTCATCTCCACCACGGCGTCAATCTTAGGAATCAGCTTAAAGATCACTCTATCAGCTCCTTGACAGCGAAACTTTCGCAGAAAGGGCAATAAGGCATCTCAACGAAACTCTGAAGACTCTCTACCTCTTGCTGTGCCCACTTAGGCCATGCGAAATCTTCCCCGCAATCCAAACAAATCCAAGTCAACCCACGGGCACCTCCCACCTGTTCTCCTCGGATAGCCACTTACCCTTCATGAGTTCGACCAGGACATGATCATACGCGGCCTTAGAGTCACGCGGGAACCCCGAACCCGGCAGAACACGGATCACGTTCCCGATGTGCCTAAAGTCAACATCCTCGTTAAGATCGTTTGCCTCCAAGGTGAGGCTAACCCTCTCCACTTCAGGGTCCACGGCTTTCGGCTTCTTGTCAGGCACCTCGTATTTTATTGGGCCTTGAGGTGAAGCAGTGGGCTTAGCCTCAGCGTCAACCTTCTTACGTATTGTTGTGTCCTCAGCCTCAACCTCTTCGGCTGATACCTCTCCCCCGGCCACCATGTCACTTATCGCCCTGTTCTTGGCCCTTGTGTGAGCTGTGCTCTTAACGTCGTGCTCTACGTGTGCGAACTGTTTTTCCCGGCTGTCACAGAGTCCTACACCTGTCGTATAGCGTCCATTGGGTGCTGTGGCCCTCACAGTGTAGCCCCAAGTGAAGGTGCTATCGTCGCGGTCCACCCGTTCCTTCTCTATGATCTCATCGTTGAGGCCGAAGAATACGGCTAGTTTGCGGAACGCCGACTTCTTTGGGAACTTCTTGCCTCGGATGATCTGATAATCGGATTCGTCTAGGATCGCGGCTTTAACTGCTTCGTATGTCTTCCACTGTGCCTTAGCCTGCTCAGGTGTGACTAGGGGCATGACTACCTGGTTCGCTAATGCTCTATGCTCTGTTTCGCCCAACTTGCTTCAAGAGTAGCGTACACCAAACACTTATATAAGCCTTATTGTGTGTTTATTGTTGTATGTCTAAAAAGGAACGCGAACAAATCCTGATAACCCTCCAAATACCTTCAACCATGAAGGAACTCATAGAGAAGATCGTTACCGCCGACACACATAGCAACATGAGTGAGTTCATAAGAGATGCTATAAGGCAGAAGATACAGCGTGAGAACCCTGGGCTGATACAGCAGCTCGTAAGAGACGAATTAGCGGCATAGGAGGGCCACCATGCAGCAGGCCGTCTTTCAAATAGTTAACACCGAATACGAGTTTGTGGAAAACATCAAGATAGACCCTGAATATAGCCTATTGGTACCAATACTATCCGATGAAGAATATGCTCGGCTCAAGGAAAGCATCGCCGATGTGGGGCTCTACGAGCCTATTGTTGTCAACCAGGATAAAGTTCTACTTGATGGGCACCACCGCCTCAAAGTGGTAAAAGAACTTGGCTGGAATAAAATTCCTGTTGAACGCAAACAGTTTGAATCAAGAGTCAATGAAGAAATCTATGTTATTGAAACAAACATAATTCGTAGACAATTAACAGATTACCAAAAGACGGTTCTTGCCCTTAAATTAGAGCCGCTCTACGCGGAGAAAGCCAAACAGAGGCAGGGAACCAGAACCGATTTAACTTCTAGTTCAAATGAACTTAATGTTGAGTTTGCACAGGCTCGTGATCAGGCCGCTAAATCCGTAGGATTATCCCCCGCAACATATCACAGAGCAAAAACAATTATGAACGAAGCAGATGAAGGCGAATTAAAAGACTTTAAAAAGGGCAATAAAAAAGTTTACACAATTTTCAAAAATATAAAAACCAGAAAAAAAATTGAGCAATTAAATAAAGAAATACAGAACATTGATCCAATAAAAGGGGAATATGATGTTGTGGTCATTGACCCACCATGGGATATGGATATACTAGATCAGGGATCATGGCGGGGTGGCGTAGATTATCCTCGAATGACGCTGGAAGAAATAAAAGCCATAAAAATCCCGGCGAAGGAAGACTGTGTACTTTGGCTATGGGCCACAAATAAGTTTCTTCATGATGCTTTCCACATAGTTGAACATTGGGGGTTTGAACAAAAATCAGTTCTAACCTGGGTTAAAGATAAGATGGGGGTAGGTGTTTGGCTTCGCGGTCAAACAGATCACTGTATTTTAGCAGTGAAAGGGAAACCATTGTGGCAACTAAAAGGACAAACTACTGCATTAATAGCCCCCAATCGAGGGCACAGTGTTAAACCAGATGAATTTTATGAATTGGTTGATTCTCTGTGTTATGGAGCTAAACTAGATTATTTTGCGCGTAAGCCTCGAGATGGCTGGTTTACATACGGTACAATGGAGGAAGATAATGGGCAACCCTGATTTTGATACCCAAATGTGGTGGGCCGTAAAAAGGATTCAGCCACTAGCCGAAGCACAAATATATTCTATTGTCTGGCCTGATGCTGAGATAATACCTCTCGACACTGAACGCGGGAACCAACTTAAACGAATCCTTGATGTGGCGGGTGCAGATAAACTAATAAAGTATAGAAATGGGAATGTGAATTTCCTGGCACAACGATTCAGAAAACACAACACCATAGAACGCGGGTTTGATGATTTTACTCTCAGAAAGACGAACATGTCTGGTTATCGCTCAGAGATTTACCGTGTTCTCGAGGCGTTCAAACAGAACCAGATAATATCGGCCTACTATGCCTATGGGCACGCTAACAAAAAAGAAACAGGGTTCACCCACTTTAGAATACTGGATTTTAAAAAGTTTGTGGATTATTTAATGTCTGGAAAAATAAGATCACCAAAGGAGAAAGATAACAATGACCCTTCATCGTTTTATGCCTGGAAGTTTGAGTGGATACCTCGAGACATATTCATCTATGACCTGAACCCAACTGGATTAAATCAAAAATCTTTGGTTGGAGGCTAGCTATTGGTACCAATAGTTTCCCCACCTAAGAAGTGTTCCCACTGCGGCTGCACCGACTTCGTTTACCACGGCGACCGCAGATGCTACCAGTGCAAGGAGTGCGGACGACGAGTTGACTAAGACCGTGGCACAGGAAGCCATACTCAACGCAGACCCAGAGATAGCTAAAACATTTTTCAGCGGTAAGAAGTTCATAGCCCAAAGATTCACCCGAATGATCATAGAAGCCTACCCAGAGGGCACCTTCCTAACACCGATGACGGATCAAGGAGGAGATGTGGTGTGGATGTACAGCCAAACCAAGGGAATCTTCGAGTCCTACGGGATACCCTGGATAAAAGAACAGCTATACCATATACTAGGAGAGAAATGCGCCCACAGGCACCAAGCCGAAGTAGTCAACCTACTAAAAACAGCCACATACATTCACCCCGAGGACTTCATAGAGACACCGGAGATCGTGGTCCTCCATAATGGCTGCTACAACATATACACTGGGGAACTGGAGCCATTCAACCCACAGTACAAAGCCAAGTCAGCCCTACCCGTAACCTACAACGAGAAGGCTGATTGCCCCCGCATCAAAGCCTTCATAAAAGACATACTGCCAAACAGTGTAGACTTTTTACAGGAGTGGATCGGATACCACCTACTCAAAGACTACAGGTTTCAGCGATGTATAGTTCTACTCGGAGAAGGCGACAACGGAAAAAGCACCCTTCTAAACCTCATAGGCAGCTTTTTAGGTCACGAAAATGTAAGCAGCGAAAACCTGTACCGCATAAGCACCAACCGTTTCAGCCCCGCCGAGCTCCACGGAAAACTAGGGAATGTAGCCGCCGACATAGGCCCCGATGAACTCAGACACACAGGCACCATAAAGATGCTCACGGGCGGTGACCTGATCACCGCCGAGATGAAGAACCGCGACCCATTCAAATTCAAGAACCACGCTAAACTCAGCTTCTCATGCAACCAGCTCCCAAAGACACCCGATGTAACCCTGGCCTTCTATAAACGATTCATAGTCCTAGTCTTTGAGAAGATTATACCTCCAGAGGAGCAGGACACAGACCTCATAAACAAACTCACCAAAGAAGAGGAACTAAGCGGCCTCTTCAACTGGGCCATAGAGGGCCTGAACCGAGCCCTAAAACGCGGCGGCCTTGACGAGCCCACCGACGTTGTAGCCCGCCGAGAGCTATACACCATGATGAGCGACCCAGTGATCGGGTTCGTCAACGAGTGCATCCTTCAAACCTACGGCGAAGAGTACATAGAGAAGGATGACATACGCCGCGTATTTGTAGCCTGGTGCAAACAGAAGGGAGCCATACCGCCCAGCGACGTATCATTCTACAAGGCCCTGAAGGATAACATGTACTACAAGGAAACCCAGATCAGGGTAGGATCCCGCCGCCCACGGGTGTTTAGGGGGGTTACATTCACTGAAGGGGTAGTAAGCGTCACGGGTGTCACGGGTGTCACACCGTTTCCTATCTTGGCAAATAAAAATACTATGGAAAAATATGGTGGAGTAAGTGAACCCCGTGACAACGGTGACATCCGTGACACCTCCATACTGAAAGACAGCAGGAGACTCATAACCATAATAAAAGAGATAGAGGATGAGACAGAGGACGCCGCCCAGGAAGACGACCTCGCTGAAAAAACAATGTGGTTCCGAGACTACTTTAAGCAGGTTCTTGGTGTCTCTATGAAGGATGGTTCTGTGTATAGTCCTCGGCCGGGGTATTACAGGGTGACGTAATGGTGCCGTATGATCCTGAGCCTGACAGCTTCGAGAACTTCATCCGGTTCTACGAGGCCGAGTTGAGGGCGATCCACAGGGGCGAGGTTAACGCGGTCCGCGACTTCACAGCGAGCTTCAGGCGGTCTCTCGTAGGCCACGGGGTAGTCGTGTCTCGGTATGTGGCTGGGCGTGGGCTTAGCTGGGTGTTGACGCCTAGGGCTGTGGGTGTGTTGGAGGCTGTGTGGAGGGTTGTGTAGATGGTTAAGATGCCTTTGGGTCCTGGCCCTGATGTTATGCGTGAGCGTGAAGAATGGGAGCCTTGTTGTATTGTGTGTCCTTGGCGTAGGGATTGCCGGTGGCGGAGGGGTAAGAGGTGTGTTAAGCCGGTGATGAGTCTTGCTCAATGTGAATAGGAGGGCTGTGTAGTTGGGTCGTGTTCCTGATCAGCCTAACCCTGTGATCCTTGCGGAGTTCATTGACCCAGTTAGTATGACTCAGGTTTGGAAACGCTGTAGCTGGGGCCGGGAGGTTATCTGGCGTCACTTGAAGGCTGCGCGCCGGCTGGGGCTGATTCACCAGGCTGGGACATTTGAGAATTGGGGGCCGCCTCAGCTTCTCTACGAGTTGACGCCGGAGGGCCTGAAGTGGCTTGAAGAGAATAAGGTATAGATTGGGCATCCTTAAAACTTATATTCTTTAGGTCGGCGTTGAGGCCATGAAGTCTGTTATGTTGGTTGAGATAACTCAGCTTGTGAAGGTGGGTGGGAGCTATGAGGAGTTTCTGCGGCGGGTGCTGAAGTATGAGAGGCACCTGTGGTGCTGAAACCTTTTCGATCGAAAAGGCTTGATTTAGCTAAATTTTGTTGTTCGGATATCCGAACGAGAAGGTAGATTTATTGCATCTTTTGTGCAACACCGAGATGATCTCGGCGGTATCCTAAGTAGTGGTAACTAGAAGGATTAGGGTATTCTCTGTATTCTCCAGGCTATTATTGCGCCTGAGGCCCCAGGGTCGTTGCGGCACCGTATGGTCATCTGGGTGGCTGTGAAGGTGTCTACGTAGAGGTTTCCGGGGTCGTTGGTGGGGTTGTTGGTGAGGGTTAGGCTTACGTGGAGTGCTGAGGGCGTGTAAGCGCATCCGTGGTTTACTACTATGCTTGTGGTGGTGTTTAGGATGGTGGCGGTGCTGCTGTTCTCGGTGACATAACCAACATTTTGTCTGCAGATAGTATTCAGTCCAGAAGTATATATTAGTCCTGCGTTTCCATTTACAACATTATTTACGATTATATTGTAATTTGTATATTCTGGATGCCCTGCGACCAATGCTTCTTCTATGCCCCATTTCTGTCTTACGCCTGCTGTGCTTTTTGATGTTAGCCCTATGACTTTATTACGCAAACTGTAGTAAATTCTAACTCCACTGTATGTGTTGTCTCCTTCTTTGCTATTGTCGGTTGCTACCCCACCGTTGACGGTGTTCTCGTATCCACTATAAATTAGGAAGCCTTCTTTTTGGTTTTCCCGAGAAGAAAACCCGTTCAAAGTGTTCCAAGAACACCCTTCTAGGTTTATGCCTATCTCACCATTCTGGTATGCGTCCCCCCCTACAACTGTGTTATACTTAGAGTTGTAAAATTTGAAACCGTCTAAACCGTTGCCATGACAATGTATGTTTGAAAATGAGTTGCCTCCGCAGAATGATCCACCATAGAATCCATATTCATCGTTAGCGTAAAGCCAAATATCATGGATTCCACTATGGGCCAACTGATTCATATACATACCACTTTTATCGTTATGTTCAGAGTATATGTTTTCAAAAATCCAAGCGTATGGGCTTACATCTATGGCACTGATACCATGACCCTTGCAGAATACGACGGTGACATAGGAAAAGAGACCATCAACTATCTGTACGCTTGGTAGGAATTTAATCCCGTCAACCGCTATTGTCTGATTGGCCTTGTTTCCGTCAATCGTTATGTATGCTAAAACCGTATAGCTACCATATTTCCCTGCCCCGCCGATCTGGATAACATCACAGTCTGCACCATCAGCAAGTTTAAGTACAGTACCTACACCTTCTCCGATCAGTTTAACTCTCGCTTTGTCAATAATTATTGGTGTTGAAATTGTGAATTCGACTGCTTTTAAAGAGATTACACCGCCATCAACAGGTAAAGCATCTATCACAGCATTTATCACCGTGGCTGCGTCCGTTCCGCTGAACTGTATCTGCCCCGTCGTCCCGTTTTTGGCGTAGTAAGTGGACGGCGTTAAACCATCAGACCAGATGACATAACTGGCCTCGGTGACGGGGTAGGCCAGCACATCCGTTTTGTTCACAGTATTGCGGAATAGGTTCTTGATGTCGATACTGTTGAATGTGACATCATCCGTGGTTTGGACATTCTGATCCATATCGTAGAGCTCATTCGCGCCCTGACCCGTATCCACGGTAACGAAGGAGGCAGCCCTGGCCGCACTCACAATCATGTTAGGGCCAACAAAGTACCCATCCGTGGCGTTCAGAGTCGGGAACACCGCACCCTGGTTGTGCCTGATCGTGTTCTGAGGGATAGCCGCGTAGCCTACTATGGCCCCGCAGGTGAGAAGAAGTAGAAGGCTGAAGACTACTTGGGCTCTGGCTTTATTCACTTTTTATGCCTCCGCCTGTTGATCCTCTGCTGCTTGGTGACTCGGAGGTAGTACTGGTGCTGGTAACTTACCCTGCTCTTGGCCTTGATTCTCCGCTTCTTGTAAGGCTTAGGCTTACATGGCATGTATAATTGTTGACACATGCGAGTATAAAGCTTTATACTTGTAAGTGTCAACATTTAAGCATGGAGACTGTGAGGTTTAGCCGTAAGGAAAAACTCGGATTCATCGTCTGCATGATCATTAGCCTCTCCTGTGCCTACAACGTGATAAGCATGGCGTTGGCTGGGCCCGCACCGCCTCCGGCGAACACGATTCAGCAAGGGGTAGGAGTTAACTTACCCACCGCTGAGTTCTGGGACTACTTCTATAGAGGCCACAATCTCACCGCCTTCTTTGAGGGCCTTGCTGCAATACTGGCAAGTCTCCCCGTGGGTGACATGGTTGATGTTCTCAACGAGACGAACGTGGAGTGGGGTGTGGTTTTCGGAACTACTGGCGACTGGTACACTCATACGCTGCCTGGTGAACCTAAAGTCATACTTCTTGAGATGCACCCGGATAACCTGGACTATGATGGTGTGCTTGTGATCCCTAAACCCTATGATAAGACAGCTACACAGTGGCAGCTCGCCCTCTACTGGATCAACGGTACACAGATCACCGACAACACGAACTTCAAGGTAATGTACCATCTGCGCTATAACCCGGATGACCCCACAAGTAACGCAGTTCAGATGCCTGTTGGGTGGGAGCCATAAACGTGAAGGCCACTAGGGTTATCCTACTGGGGGTAACTCTAGCGGCTCTAATGGTACCATTAGCCTACGCGATATTCTTTATCGGCCCGGTGAACTATGTGGCATCCCATGGCGGAAATGTCACCTTCGCGCAGAACTTTCAGGCAACCAGCCTCACCTACCCTGATGGTTTGAGCCGGTTCACTAGCATGATCTGGGGTGGAACCATGCTGGGGAACCTCGGCTTTGATGTCGGTGCAGGTGCCAACATGACGGTCACAGCCATAACTGCAAACTCAGTCACCTACACAATAACCACCCTTCTCCCCGGAAACAGAAACTCATACCTCTACTACTGGAGAAGTTCAGGACACGCAATAACTGAGCCACTTTCAGTCACGGGAGGCACATACACGTATGCGGGCGGTATAGCCACAGTCACCACCCTAGGCAGCCCGGTGGTGGTGGTTGTGAGCTACGGCACACCGATTGCACCGATGATACTTGACGCGGCTTCGGTGCTCATCGCCCTCATACCGTTCCTAGTTCTCGCGGCTGTGATAAACGATGCGCGTAACGGGGATCTGGGGCCAGGGACTTTGACGAAGATCGTGTTAATAGTCCTTATACTGGCGGCCTTCGCCTGGATAATACAGGGCTGGGGTTACTAGCTTTTTCTCTTCTTTGTGGAGCCATATATTACGAGCCGGTAGGCTTTACGGGCTGACTCCATCCTCTCCTTGTTCTCCTTCTCCTGGATGGACTTTAACTCGTTCTCAAGTCGCTTGATGTCGCTCTTCTGTTTAAGCCCCTTGCGCTTCAACGCGAGTTCACGGTTCTTGATCTTGATGCGCTCTTCGAGCTTCATCTGCTTCTTCTTGCGCCTCTTCTCCTGAGCTTCCTTGAGCTGTGCCTGTGTATCTTTGGCGCGTTGGGCTAACGCCTTCATGCGGTTCACGATGGATTTACTCATAGCTGAGTATAAGTTGTTATACCTATATAAAATGTTGACTAGGGTATTAGGGCGTTGAAGAGCCAGCTCACCTTGCCCTCAATCAAGTTAATCACAGTCATGAAGGCCCCCATGAAGAAGCTGAACACGTTGGCGAATGTCTGAAGGTCACCCATGAAGACGGTGAATGTGCCCTGTGTCCGGGCCCGCTTCGTCATGCTGTCTATCCAGTAGATTATCAGGAAAAGGGGCATGACTTCGAAGGCCCAGCCAGCAGTTAAAAAGAAGTCAAAGAAGGCCCAGATGCTTTTAAAAGGGTAGACGAATCCGCCCCCCGGAAGGGGAACCGCGTATGTGCCGTTTAATATCGTAGTTAAAGTGGTGCCTAAGTTCAGCACCGCGTTTATGATGCGGCCGGCCCAGCCGAAGAACCAGAAGAAAACTCTCCAGATTACGCTGAACTGGAGGATGATCATGTTTCCTAGATATAGGAGGCTGTTAGTGAACTCTCCACCTATTTTTGTAATGAAGGCTGTAGCCTGAGTCATGTAGCCCAATATGCCGAAAATGGAGAAAGCCGAATCAATCAAGTCCCCGACTGGGTCCCACGCTATACCGACATACGTGAAAAGGGCCGTATAGACCCCTATATCACTAAGCGGATCATCGTTAGTCACAGTTACCCGCACATCACAGTCGCCCTCAGCCGCGAGGGTTCCTATTATGAACTTGAAGCATATCTTATCGGTATAGGCGGTGACATTCTCACGCACCGACCCGCCTGTGAAGTCGGGGAAACATATTCCAGCCGGGTCACTTTCCTCTGTGAATACGCCTGTGGCCTGGGTCCAGCGTAACGTGAAGTTTTGAAGGGTTGTTGTGTTCACCTCCACGTCAACTGTTTTTAAGTTAGCAAACCCCTTCGTGTCTGAGGCTGTGACGTTAACCCAACCAGGTAATCCTTGGCTGAACGCGGTGGTGGCTACGGTGCTGGCTATGGTCACTGCGTCAACCATATACACGTAGAAACAGGTGTCAATGGCAGAGTTAGCAACCCACCCGGAACTATAGTACGACATCTGGTTTCCGTCGTGTGTCGGACCCGATGCATCGTCACCCACCGAGACGTAGTTGGAGGTGTCGAGCGTCGTCTTAGAGGTGGCTACTAGGACTATACAATACTTTGTACCCGCCACCATATTGTACTGCTGGGCTCCGGTGAAGGTGAAAGTGATAAGTTGAAAGGCTCCGGTTAAGCCGCTTACCTGGTAGGTGCCGCTGGTGGCTAAGGCTGCCCCGGTGGGTACGCTGCTGGTTCCATAGGTTCCCGTGTGGTTGTAGAGTTCGGCTGTGAAAAGGGCGACGGGGCTACCACTTTTCCTTAAAAAGAATTTAGCCGAGTCTAGCTTAGCATTCATCCCGACCATGGTGAAGCTCTGCCCCACCGCGCTTATGAGGCTCGAGGTGTTGGGGTGTACGGCCTTTATGCTTCTCCAAGTATCCTGGTTCGCCTCCGAGTAGCTATCCACCAAGCTGGGGTCCAGGGCGTAGGCTTCTCCAGCCCTCACAGTACCTATGTTGAAGGTTAGGTCCAGTTTGCGGCCCTGGGCGGTGGCGGTGAGCTCCGCCGTGGGCGTCACCCCTATGGCTACAGTGTCAGAGTAGTCGAAGCGTAAATACTTAGAGTCATCGGTGAAGGTGTACTCACTTGTTTTAGCTGTATAGTTTGGGTAGGTTATGCCACTGAGGCTCCACACCACCCGATACTCAGCATCTTTCCCAGACCTCAGCACCACATCAAATTTAACTGCCTCGCCAGAACGGATGTGGTAAACCACGTCATAGGTTGTACCCGCGTAGTCTGTGAAGCCTCGAACCACTTTATAGTAAGCTTCGCTTACCTGCTCGTATGTTAGGCTGATTGGTGTACCTAGTTGTTTCCACTGCTTGTTGCTCAGCACCTCCACATAGACACGCATATTGTAGACAAGTATCTCGCCGGATTCGCCTATGATCACATCATAGTCCTTGTAGTGCCTGATGGCGTAGCTGAGATGTGGGTCCAGGTGGACCTCGCTGCTGGATACCTTGACCACATTCACGGGCTCAGGGTTGATGGTTAACTCGTTCCCCGCTATCAGCGTAGGCTCAGGCTGTGGTGCAGCCAACACAGGGAATGGCACCATTAACACGCTGCCCAGCAGCAGAGTCACAAAGAACGGCACCATTAATCTTCGGTTCATCATGTCACCCTCATCAAGTCCACCAGACTAGGCTGATACCTATTACCGCGCCGGGCCCTCTGCGCCCGGTTCATAGCCTCCGGGTAGCTCCGTGCCTCCACCGTAAACGTCTCACCAGGGCCACGCGGATAGGTGAACTTTACGCGGTACTTCTCCTTGGGCCCGAAGCCGCGAAGCTGTAGTTTGATCTGTTTCAGCTTGACCTGCTGTTTTAGTGTCGGCGGTGGCGGTTTTTCTTCATCTTCTTTATAGGTGATGTAAGGTGGTTCAGGGACCTCTGGAACCTTTGTTATCTCTGGAGGTTCTTCTGGAGGGAGCTCAACAGTGATTGGTATCGGTACTGTAATGTCCTCGCTAATATCGCTCGTAGTAGTAACCAAGGCTATAAGGTCTTCCACAGTCACGTCCTCAAGTGATGAGAGATCGCTGTGTGAGTAACTTGATCCAAGGGAAGTGTTTAGTTTACTTAGTTCAGAATCTGTTAGATCCGTAACGTCTTTGTTTAGAATATTCATTACTGAAATAATTGGAGATGTTATACCGAGCTTACTTATCTCATCTGCAAATATGCTCCCTATAGTTTTGTTGGGATATTCCGTGAAGGATTTTATGGTGATATCGGTTCCAAATATGTTATTCAGTTTACTAAGTTCTAGCTTTGTTATATCGCCAGCGGAAACGGATAGCGTGTCACCCAATCCAAGTGACATAGATGTTGGGAGAGCTGAGACGGGGAATACTGTCTGTACATATGGCATCCTAGACATACTTGATATTACTTTACTTACAGATTCTACGGTGTAGCCCGCGCTCACGAGAGCCGTAGCCTCTGCAGTAGTGACAATCAGGTACTGACTTATTGGAATGCGTTGACCAGCAAAGACAGTATAGAAGTCGGCCCCCACCTTCACCATCTTAGATCCAGCAGGTAAGTAAGCCTCCATTTCAGCAGAGATGAATGGTGCATTAGGCACATATAATGTCCCTGATCCTATCCGGTTAAATAGCCATTTAGTGGCCTGTGCCTTGGTAAGCCCGGCCGGCATCTGTGCCACGAGAGAGTCGATTGAAACTAGTCCAGGGGTTTTCCCTATAATGGGCAAACCCAGCCTCGCCGCTTCTCCGGTGCCAGCCCCCCACCCCAGTCTTAAGGGGGATGGCTCGGGGGCCAAGAACAAACCGGGTAGTTTAATATTCTTGCCTGTCCCAGCAATAGTCTCTTCCCCTATTCCATATGTCCACTGCTCTGGTGTACCATGCCAACTCCTGAACTGTTCTGGAGATAATTTACCTAGATATTCCTCCCCACCTAGAATTTTAGCAAGTTCTTTGTATTGCTCGAGTTGAGTTTTTGAACTCTCGGTGGAGTATGTTGGAAGGCTACGCGTATCTATCGTATACTGACGCATAAGCTCTTCGATCGGGATCTCTTCCATCCCTCTAGTTGCCCACCAAGATTTGATTTTACTAGGTAGCTCGTAGCCTGTTTTAAGGCCCGCCACACCACCCACTATTTCTGCCGCGTCTGTAAGTACATCTTTTACAATATCATCAAGATTTTCTCCTTTCTTATATCTAGTGTATACGGTGTGTGCTTCTATCCCTGCTACCGGAGCAAATATCAAGGCTTGTACTAGTTTGGGGTGGGTTGCAAGTGCTTCACTGATTTTAGCTATTGCGGAGGGAGCGGTTATCTTCAATCCTAATGCAATATTGCTCGTAAGAGTGGTAATTCCTGCCGCAGCAACTCCGACGGGCACCATCTGGACATAGCTTCCTAATCCTGCAGCACCCACACCACCCAGAGTATAAGCAGCACTTTCAATTGGTGTCAGGCCCTCGATTTTTTCAACAGTCTTTGGGGTTATCTTTTTCCAGCCCTTTTCACCGGGCTGTTCACCCGGAATCTTACTCACAATCGCCCGATAGAGACTTGTAGAGGACTGCTCGAATTGACCTAACATAGACGCCCAATATTGAACTTGAACCTGTGCTGGACTCCCCTTCTCCAAGGTTTCTTTGCCCCACTGGTAAAGATTCCAACTCGGTCCGCTGGGGAGGTCTTCTAGTTCAAATCCAGCTTGATTGGCTAATCTTATTTGCTTACTTGTCATGCCCTCAGGGGAGACTGTAAGGGAAAATATGCCAGTGCCTTTTCCTTTCTCCTCTACTATACCCGCACGATGCAGTTCGCCTAGGGCGTCTAATCGCGGGTCTAGTATAGCTCCTTTGGGTGGCCCCACAAAAGATTCGGCATATGATTTAGCATACGCTTTTGCTTCTGCCTTTGTGTCAAAGGTTTTACCATGGATTGTCCATTTAGTAACGCCTTTTCCTGGTTTGTATTCCTCAAGTGCGACCACTTGCTTTTCTAGCTTGGGTATTGTTGCTTTGGCTGATTGTGCCCATGTCTCTAGTTCGGTCTTCTGTTGTTTCAGTAGATCTATGTCTGAACCCATAACACCGCGTATCACACCAGTGTCAGGGTCTTTGATCTCGTAACTAGCCGGGGCTTCAGATAGTTTGGATATGCTTTCATCCAGCGTGGTGATAGCTTTAGTGACTTTTGGTAGATTAACGTTGATTGTGTCCAAGTTAGTCATTGCTTTTTCTAACTCAGTTGTGGGCTGACCCGTGATTGCTGTCACTACAAAGGGCTTTATTGATGGTTCTAGTCTTGCTACTTTGGCTTGTGCTGCTGCTACGGCCGCTGCCGCTCTCCGTGCTGCCGCTGCCGCAAGTTCCTGTTGCATACTTCCTTCTAGACGGGATTTATCACTACTCATTTATTTTTCCTCCCCATGCAGTGAGATCTTCGTTCTAGTTCCTCAAAAAGGATTTTGATTTCCTTTTCGTACTCTTTTATCTCTCTTTTTAAGTGTCGTCCATGAAACCAACCATATTTGTAATATTCACCACGGAGCGTAGCTTCACGGAGTGCGTTTGCTTTTTTAAGCTTTTCGATGACTTGGGGTATTCCTTCATCTGACAGTTCTTTGTATGAGATACCTTTGACTCTCCCATCACTAAGGATCTTGACCACTTCTATTTTTGTCATTTCTTCCTTCTCCTTACCTGTACTCGTCTGGGTATTGATGGCGTTCTGATCATGTTTATGCCCTGGGTGACAGCATCCGTCAGGGTCCCCGGAGGAACCACGTGGCTCTCCCGCTCCCCATCAAATATAAGGGTGACCGTGTACCCGGCCCCCGGCATAACGCGGCGGCCTACCTTGGCGGGCCTAGGTGCCACCCCTTTTCCGCGTTCATATTTATGAACCTGAACCCCAGCACGGGTATGAGGTTTCACGTGATGGAAATATGGGCTTTTTCTGGTCATATCCTCTTCACTGCCTTCTTGGTGCCCATGAGAAGCCGTTTGATGCCACCCCTCACAGTCTGCTTACCCTTCTCCTTGCGCCTCTGGAACGCGGCCTGAGTCTTAGCCCGGTTCTTCACAAGGGGGTCGGTGTGTCTGCGTATGCCCTTGGGTAGATGGATGTAGGTTTTAACGGCGGCATCCTTAGCTGAACCCATGCTTAAACTAATGTTGACAGAGTATTAAAACTTTGACAACCAGAATCCATTGGTACCAATAGAATATAAAAGACTAGGACTTTTTCGGGGGCCTCTCCCTATACTACGCGTTTTTTTAATAGATTTTGCCACCTTGGTTTTAAAAAATTTGTTCCTATAAATTTCATTTGTTCAAAATTCAAATGTCTCCCTTTAATCAAATTACATGTAAAACAAGCGAGAACAATATTGTTTATTTCGTAAGAAAGTTCATTATCTATTCGATCAATAGACATTCGGTGGTTTTTATTTTTTCCTGTCCAAAGAACCTCAAGAATATTTAATGACTCTTCATTAATGCCACAATAGACACAAACCTTTTCTTGTTTATCATACCATTCTTCAAAGGCCTTAAGCGGAATTTTAAATGGTATTCTCCTTTTAATTGCATTATTTTTTAATCTCCAATGAATAATTTTAGCGGTTTTTCCAAATGCCCTTCTTCTTTCAGCTAATTCATGTTGATTCATTTCACGATATGCCTTTTCTTTAATCCGAAGAATTTCACCATTTTTAACGCGATATTGTTTATGGTATTCGCTGATTTTTTCTTTATTATTTATGTTCCATTCTTTTATATAATCCTTATTTTTTTCACGCCAAGCTTTGGATTCCTTCCTACGGCACTCTTTACAGCATGATCTATAACCATCTCTAAGCTGCCACCCAAACTCTGTTATTGGAAGAATTTGTTTACATGTAGTGCATTGTTTAGTTTCTATGCTCGTTCACCAATATCTTGATTGCGGCGCGTAGAAAGTCGCTACGCGACACGTATTCCCCGTTCTCTATGGCGGCATCGATCTTCTCCAGCAGGATTCTCGGGACCGCCACGGAGAGCGTCTGATACTTCCTCTCAGACATATAATCAGATATAATGGATTATAACCCATAATATAAATTTATTGTGTATAAAAAAAGCTACTTGCCCTCCGCCTTCTTGAAGAAGTAGTTAGCGTCAGCCCGCGCCTTCGTCTTGGTGGGGCGATCCTTCGTCACGTTACTCAAGGCTAGGGCGCGTCGGCCAGCCTGCACGTACCTACTGTGCAGCTTCATGCTCCGGGGGGTGGAGGCGAGCAGCTTCCTGCGTCTGGTGTCCGGGCTCTGGGTCTTCTCCCAGCCCGTGTGCTTCCTGGGCTTAAACCACTTGCGTTTCCTCGTTCTGCCTCCCTCACGGCATCAATCTCCATGAATGGTTCGTCGTCTCTGCCAGGCCCTGTGTCCTGGTCGAAACATCAGTACGCTTAGGGAGTAGCCTGTGGCTAACTCTTCCCTAGGTTCCTGAAGGCGTCTACGACCACGATCAACACGATCAGGCCAGCTACCGCGATACCCGCGTCGCGGAGGGCATCACTGACGCTGATCATGAAGGCGAGGCCAGCCATCACCAGGAGGACGGCGATTAGGAGCACTGTCTTGAACGCCTGTGAGTCGAATATACCTTGAGCCATTTCTTGTTTCTCACCAACTAGTGCGCGATAATTACTATTTGGGTTAAACAGTATAAAAAGTTATACCTATCTTCTGCTTGTGCCGTACATGATAAACCCCATTATTGAGGCTATCACTATGGTCCACACCTGTAGCTGGGGGACGGTGAGGCCGCTAAGCATCTCCACGGTGATCAGGCCCTCCCCGTCAGCCGCGTAGATCAGATAGCAGAGGCTTATCCCTACACCCATGCAGCCGCCGAGTCTACCCACTCCGCCTGTCTCGGCCGTCACAAATATGCATGCAGCCAAAGCTATGAATCCAGGGAGGAGGTTGAAGAGGGTTGCCCCCACAGTCACATCTATGTCAACATTGGCGTAGTACCTGAAGATGAAGAAGAACATGATGATGAGGATTACACCCACGGCTATGAGGTCACTTTTTCTTCGGCCCACTACCTATACCTCCATATTGCTATTGCGAGTGCTGTAAATATAATGGTTATTACCTGTAGTAGGCTCCACGCTCCAGGTAGTGGGGTTAAGGCTATCTCCCAGTCTATTGGCTCGGTTAGGGTGATATTGTTGATGCTGTGGTTTATGTATCCGGGTGCGGTTACGGTGAGGTTAAAGGGGCCGGAGTCATATAGAGTGGCCCCGCCTGTCTGGTTGTAGAATCCTCTTGACACGGTTTGCTCAACTATGGTGCCGTCTACTGCCGTGAGTACGTTGAAGGCTTGGGTTCCATTAGCTCTATAGAGAATCACATTTGCGTTCTGTATAGGCAAACCATTATTGTCTTTGATTAATGTGTTCCACGTATATTGACGGATAAAGCCGCCTGAGTAGAAGGTGCCCCACGTTACTGTCCAGGGCTCCGGGGCTTCACAGTCAACGATGTAGTGCCATGCATCTATTTTGTGTCCCATCAGGAAATCCCCAAGGCCGCGATACTCTACTCCCCTAAAAGTTGAGCTGGGGGTGCTGGCAACGATACAGTTTTTCGAGTTCAGAACCAGAAGGTTATCTGTGCCCCAGGTCACGCCCAGCATCGCGGTGTAGCGATTATATATGATAGTATCATAGCATGAGGCATCTGGCCTTGTGCCAGATACTCCTGGCCCAATTAAGCTGCACCCCCAGATTCTTCCAGGGTTAGAAAGGTACGTTATTACGGCTGAATATACATGGCTTATGGTTGAAGCGTAGAGGTAGACGTTAAGGGCACTGCCATCCCCCCGAATAATGTAGGTAGATGCGGTCCCTTCGAGGGATAGTATCTGGCAGCCTGATCGGACGATCCGCTGAGTCTCATTCACTAGGACACCTAATACCATCGTTGAGTACCGTGTAACATAGATGTCGGATTGGCTTGAGGAGGTTAAAATGTCCTTGAAGGTGATCTGTTTATCTGTATCTGTTAGGTTGGCCGCATTACCCACGGTACCGTCACCCACCACGATCCTGGCGTTAAACTCGTATTGTCTGCCCGTGCCGTCATTGTCAAATACTACGCCCCAGCCGCCAGCCACATCAGCAGCGTAAATATCTGTGAAATTGTAGGTGCCGCCTGTCAGGGTGATGGTGGGGGCACTGTAGGTTATACCCGCGTTAACTATTGGTATCAATAGAAGGAGAAGAGGCAGAAACAGCAGAGCCTTACGCATAGTTAAACTTCCACATTTAGACTATTTAGACTTGTCTTAATCTTACCCTGAAGATGGTCAGCATGTTTCTCTCATTCTTCGTCGTCCTAGGCCTCCCCAGCTTCTCAACGGTGTACCTGTCTCCCGCGAAGTATTCCAGCATGTGGTAGTAGTCGTCTTCCCTGAACCTCCACCGCGTAGGGTTGTAGCCCTGTATCCGCGTGTTCTCAAGGTGTGTTCTCTCACACATCAGTACGCTTGTCGGGCTCTGTGCAAAGATATTGTAGGTGGCTATCTGGAAGAGAGTTATGTGTTGTATGACGTTCTGCGTCACAAATATGGTGCCATTCTTAATGTCCTTCACCAAGTTAGTCAAATCTTGGGGGTTTAACAGGTCTACTCGATGAAAACGATCCTCATAGCCCTTGAACACGTTTTTACAGTGTTGCACCATCTCCGGTGTAAAGTCTAGCCCGATGTACCTTTCCTTTAGTTCATCAGACAGGTAATCAAATAGAATCCCTGTCCCGCACCCACAGTCCACTATGGTTGCGTCGCTGAATAGCTCCGCTTCCTCGTTTATGAAGCCAAGCATCTTTATCCGGTACTCGGCCCTGTTCTGCTTAGTTGGGTTTCTCCAGATGTTGTCTAGGAACCCTACATACCCGCTTTTACTCCACGGTGTTTGCATCATTTCATCAACTTCCTACATTCTTCTGTAATCCTTTTCCCGAAAATGTCCCATGTGTTTTCTCTGGCCCACTGGATAGCTTTTTGTCCTACCTCGTAGCAATATTCAGGTGTCAGAGAATATAAATAATTAACCCAGTCATCGATGTTTAAGTCAAGTATTTTCCCGTATATTGGGAACTCGGGGGGGATCGCGTAGTTAGAGCACACCAGCAGCCTACCCGTCGCGTATGCCTCATAGATTATGTTGCTCACGCCCTCTGTTAAGGAAGGCAAGATAACTGCGTTAACTTTGTTGTAGTAATCGTTTATCCGGTCTTTGAGAACTGGGCCATAGTAGGTGCAGTTATCCGGTGGCTCAAATGGCCCAAGTTTTTTGCCGACGACAATATAATCCAGGTCTGGGGTTGCCTCCATCAACTTAACCAGAAACTCGGTGTTCTTCTCCTTTGACAGTCTACCTATGTACCCTATAGTCATTTTATTCGGGTAGCTTTTAGGGTAAAACATATCAGTGTCCACACCTAACGCGATTGGGGAAGATACTTTGTTCTCACTTACCCCAAAGTCCCTTATTATCGTATAAAATTCTCTATTTATGGGAATATGGCGATCATATTTTCTCCAGGCATAATCATCCAAATACTCACCTATAATGTTAGAACTCAACGACTTTAGATATTGCCTCTCCCGTTTACCATAACCCCTCATCCTGTGAACGACTGGAACCCCCCTATATTTCCCGAGCAAGGTTTGAAACCACTCCATCCCACCACTCCCCGAGTAACCTAAAACTATGTCATAAGGATAAACTGAACATATTTTAGCAAACTTATTATACACATAAAGATGGTAAAATGGGAGCAAGATCCTCATAGGTAAAGAAGGCAGTTTATACGAGGGCTCTACAGTGGATAGGTCTTTATAGATAACCATATTCACGTTTAGGTCTTCATAGTCTTCAGGGTAGTATCCTCGAACCACGGGGATGAATAAGCCGTCACAGTTCTGTAATATTGCTTTAAACTGGTCCTCATACCTTTTCCAATGGTAGTTATCCATTTGGTTGAAGGGAATGCAGATTATTATTTTAACCACTTTGTCCTAAGATCATGTGCCTTATCCATCTCCAGGATAGCCTTCTCTAAACAGGCCTTATCGTTGGTCTGGAAATACTGGTAAAAGTAGATCAGGGATTGCTGCAAGTATAACGATGAGTTGATGTTATCCTGTGAGAACGGGTTTATTCGGTTGGTTTCAGGTATCACGTACTCGGTGACGTATAAGCCGACAAGGTAGGATACGACCAAGAAAAATGAGCCCAGCAAAACTATTGCGGCGAGAGATAGATCAATGTCCAGTTTGATGGCTATTAACAATATGAAGGACACGGTGCCCCAGACGACACCGATCTCGTTTCTACCGTTTTTGAGTTTGTTCCAGTTTGTCCAGATAAGGATTTTTAGCTTATCCATGCTAGGCCCCTCCTTTAACGCCTATAAAAGCGTTAGTGAAGAACCAGCGGTGAGGAATAGGGCCATCCCTATCCACATTCCACCAGATACACTCAAGCTCAATTAAGCTATTATCCAGCCGCCTGTAGATCATGAGGTTCTTGAGGTCACTGTTCTTTATGGTGAACATGAACCGCCCCACCTTAACCTTCATACCGTTTCTGATTGGGTAAAGTTTAACCCGCGTCCAGTGTCGCCCATACTCTAAGCCGAACTCGGATTTGGCTGAGTTAGTATAAACATCCACAGGTTCACCATCAACCGACACATCTTCGCTGAATGGGAGCATAACCCACCACTTGATCTGGTAGAAGCCGCCCCGCCCGTAAAGGGCCCGGAGGTCAGCCTGCATCCGATTCTCGGAGATGTTTGTTACGTTGACTACGGTTTCTCTGTTATGATAGTCAATGGGGTGCCCATCAAACACGTTATCCTTCAATAGTTGCACGTGGGGATCATGCCTGTAACTTAGCTCTATGCCTCCTCTGAACATCTAGGGTGCCCTCCTCACTACTACACGGCCACCGTATCGGCTCTTGTAGAAGCTGATCTCTGGGTGTAGCTTCTCGTTGTATCCGCCCTGGTCCCACTCCTTGAAGCCGTGCCCCTTAGCCCATTTAATAGCCCTCCAGGTGAGAGCCGCGTGGACCTCCTCGTACTCCCGCAGCGATGAATCCCGCCTAACAATAAGTGATTTACCTCGTTTATGAGCCAGCAGACCAGCGAGAACATCACCACTTTTATTGTACCCTAAGAACAGGTGGCCCTCTTTCAACCACTGCATAGGTAATGAAAATAGCCCCATTTTACTGCTCCACTCCTTCTCAAAATCTAAATATTTTTGTTTCTCAGCAGGGTCATCTACAAACACCAAGTCCTCAAGTCCTCTGGTTATTTCGGCTCTCCGCGTCTTCTTTATGTTGCCCCATATAGTGTCAAGTGACTTGGTGAGGTCAATAACCATAGTCTGCCTCACCGGAGGTATAACCATGCGCCAGAACCTATGCCACACCTTACCTGGCAGCGAGAACAGTTTAGAGGGAGGTCTAATGATCTTCACCTCTCGCCTGATCACTGACTTCTTGGCTATGTAGTAGTTGAATATATCTCCTGTGTAACAGGTCTGTATCTGTAGCCCCAGCTCTTTGAGTTGTTGCACCTGCTCGTTTATATGTGTCACATGGACAACCTCTGGGCCGTTGGGGTTGGCGAACTCCACATAGCCGTCGCCTAATGGCTTATTCTTATCTGGGTGTGCGTCCGTGAATGATTTATTGTGGCTACTGTAGATGAAGAGGCCAGTGGGCTTGAGTACCCTGTACACTTCCTTTAGGCACTTGATCCTCATCTCGTAGGGGTGGATCAAGTCTAGGCCGTTGGGGCTAAAGAGAACATAGTCGAACTCCCCGTCCTCAAACCCGCTGAGGTCACAGGCATCCCCGAGAAGGAAGGTTAGGTGTGGATGAAGTCTCTTAGCTTCAAGGATCATGGCCTCTGATATGTCTAGGCCACATGCCGTGAACCCCATGTGGGAGAGAACTACGGTGGTTCGGCCTGTCCCGCATCCGAGATCAAGCAGCTTCCCTGGTCTAAGTTCCCTGAATATCTGTTCCTCGCTTCTCCTCAGAGTCTTACCCGAGTAGGCGGCAACCATAGCGGGCTTATTGTAGAGCCGAATATTGCCCTCCATCATGCCCACACCACCGTCACCCTAAAGTACAGGAATAAGGTCAACGCGACTATAGCGGCGAGCCACAGAGCCGAGAAAATAAGTACGGCGTACTCCTCAAGTCTCCACGGATTATGTTTAGATATGTGACTCAGCCTCCGCGTAGACCTTCACCAAGAAGAGCAGACACACCGTTCTCACAAACACATACCCCAAGATCTTCCACAAGACGGGTGTTCCTAGGCACACCCGCGAAAACCATATCGCCGCGATGCTGTATGCGCTGAACCTAAATCCGTTCCAGACAGTATCACGATGTGCCGCCGTCAACTCATAGCGTCCCAGCAGAAAGGGAACTGCTACGAGATGAGTCGCTTGAACCGCGATACGGACTACGGGGAACAATATTGCGGCTTCAACGATGTGCAGAGGAAGTTCCCAGTAGTAGCTGTTAATATACACCAGTAGAAACGCTAAACACAGGGACTCTTTGAAACACTTCCTCTGATTTAGCAGGTACACGGCCAGCATTGTGTTGGCCGCGTACTGTATCAGCAGGTGGCTATTATAGTAGCCCACCTCGAAGCCCGTGACCCATACCGCCATAATGAAGGCTACCCCAGCCAAATAGAAGATGTATCTAAGACGATCATTGAGCCCTATGCGGCTTCGCAGCAGCCACATCCAGAGGAACGGCTGGGTAAATATCGCTACTTGGAAAAGGTAGTCAGATAGAGATTCTTGAAGCATCAACTTCTAAACCACTCCGGTGAAGCATTAGGAAAAGCCTTCTCCATTCGTTTAACTAGGCCCAACCACTTATAGATCAAGTAAATAGAGTATGGCTGTGTGTACATAAGGATAGTTGAGCATATAACAAAAGCCACATAGCCATAAGCTGCACCATACACCAATAATGCTATAGTTCCATAAATGGGGATGTGTATACTTTCCAATATTAGAATGTTTATCAAAGGTTTTCCACTAATTTCGGGAACAGGGGTTGGTGCGTGTAGAAGAACCCCAAATAATAGTTCTTTCATGCTAGACAGTAGAAGACCTACCATAAAGACACGGTATGTCTGATAAATTCCAGTAACCAACATTCTATATTTTTTGGTAATATAGGGAAAAAAGAGGGCTACAATACAGGAAGCCGTGTTAGCGAAATAGGGCACCTCGAATGGTACCATTATACTCATAGCGAAGTACCCAGCCACCATGAGCCCCACGATAACTGCTACCCGAGTCTTATTCAACTTCACCTGCACCTCACATGGTATTGCCCCTGAATGTCCGGCATCATGAAGCCCCGCGTGAGCTTAGTTAAAAAGCGGGCCTGTGGTCCACGGAACCAGGGGTGATGCTTGGGTTGCGTCTCCACCACCACATCCTTAAAGTATCTCTGTAAGTGGCTGGGCTTCACATCCCTGATATGGGCTACACCGGGAATATTCCAGTACCGCCCCGCATCTATGAGCATAGCCACTATGGGGACGATGCTCAGCGGGAAACCAGTAAAGAGGGATACAAGGTTATAGCGCATGTGGTCTGTGATCATGGGGAGATCCACCACGGCTTCACCGCCTTCCCGTAGAGCTCGCCTTCCATCAATGACGGCTCTCATAGGGTCAGGCAGATGCTCAAGAACCGCCCTCCAGTAGACCCGCCCCAGACACCCATCCCGTATGGGCAGGTTCAAGGCATCGGCCCCAAGCGGGTGGCTCCCATGGTCCCTGAGCTTCTTCAAGAACCGGGGGTCAACTTTATTCATGTTGAGGTCAAGACTCACCGTAGCATAGATCGGGGCATTGTTTCCCTCGATGAAGCCGCAGCCCACATCCAGCGAAGTGGTGTCCTGGGCATCCTCCACGTTCCTCTCCATGCGGTAACGCCCAAAGAGTTCCCTGAACCTCAAACACGTTTTCTCCTGTTATCAAACTCAGGTATGGGTCGCCCCGTCTTCCTGTCAACCATGTAGAGTTCACCGCCCTCCACCTGGCTCTGCATACCATAGTATTTCCGGGCTGCACTCTCACCGCAGGCCCCGTACATTCTCCAGAACAGGGAACCCACATGGTGAATGACCTTAAACAGAACCACCTCAAAGGCCCTCGAGAACCTATCACCAGCGGTCATTACACTAGACCCTCCAAGGCTTTATCGGTCCAGCCTATCACGTCGCCCCACTCAAACAGGGTGTTGAGCTGCACCTCGTACCAGAAGCCCCACCTGCACACCTTCTTCAAGGCGTCACCGAACTGCTTAGCCAGAGCCTCCTCAACCTTATCGGTTTCCGCCTCCGCCTGAAAGCTGATGTAGAACAGGGCCGTCTTCTCGTAGGGCTTCGTGCGCCTCCACCACAGGATGCGGTACGGGGGCTCCTTCTCTGTGGCTCTGGGCTCGTTGTCTGTGTGGCGTTTATAGGCTATCTGGTATGGGTCTGGTTTGAAGTGCTGGCTCATTGTATAGGATATTATATTCACAGGTATATATTTTTATACATCATATATCATATATCATATTATGCCCAGTGTGACGGCCACCACAATGATCCCCTATGAGGACTGGATCGCCATAGATGAGGCCGTTAAAAAGGGTCAATATGAGAGCAAGAGCGACTTTATCAGACAGGCTGTGAGAAAGCTACTGGAGGAAACAAAAAGATGAGTGACGAAAAACTTAGTTCATTGGAGATAGTTAAAAAAATACCTGAAATCGCATGGTATCTACTTTTCCGCTTTGTTATCGGATTATCAACTATGATCGTTTTGATGATCCCGATTAGAGGTAGCCCACTTTATGATGCTATATCACCGACCTTTAACCACGTTCTCGACCCACTACCAATAGTTATTCTCTGGGTGACTTACATTACCTTTGGGATTTTGGTTATTCAAACGTTTGAAAGAGCAATCGCCACCATTAAAGAAGAGATTGCGAAAGAGAAACTAAAGGAGACAAAGAGATGAGTGAAACAGTTTTCTGGGAATTTTTGTGGAGATTCATGCTCCCAAGTTTATTGCTCATGTTAGGTATTGGAATAGGTGTAATCGGTGCATTGGCGGTTCCAATCTCTGATGAGGATCGGAAGAAGGCGGCTAAGGAGATAGAGGAAGGCGCGTCGCGGTTCGTTGAAGGCGCGTTTAGCCCTTTAGATGGGTTCGGTAGTTTGGCGTGGCGTTTCGCGTTCTTTTACATCGTAGGCATGTTTAGCATCACCGTTCTAGGGAGTATGGTTTCTGATATTCTCAAGTTGCCTGAAATATATGAGGGCACGATGAGAGTAATCGCCTTGGCAGCAGAGTATCTTCCTCCAATAGTTTTGATTTCATTCATGGTCTATGTGGGGCAGGAGACAGGGAAACTATTCGGCGTATTATTTGAATGGTCCTCTAAACTTATTCTTGGGATTAAAAAAATGTTTAAACTTGTAGAAAAAGAGGAGACAGAGAAATGAGTTTAGGTAAACTACTCTGGAAGAGAAGAGAAGTCATGTTCATGGACCTAGCCACACTCGGGTACAGGGACATCAAAATAACAGAGGAACAGGATAAGGGCTTCATCACCAAGAAAGTAGAGAAGAACATAAACCACTTCTGGAAGGGCGGCCCAGGGTGGACGGGAAGAAACATCAGGTACCTAACATGTAAAGGCCACGCCCTCGTATCATGGATAAAGGGGACCGATGAGAAAGTTGAGGGAACCATAAAAGAGTACCTAGAGTTCATATGGGGTAAAAAAGCCTATGCCAACATGAACGTTGAGCTCCGTGACGCGATAGAGAAACAGATCGGTGTCGTCGTCACAGTGGAGCCCAACATAGCAGCCGACCAGACCGCGCAATATATGATTGATCGCCTTCAAGCTGAGACACTTTTAACTGACCCCACCGTAGAAGCTATGCAGGGACTGGGGCAGAACGAGGAGAAGAAGCCCTGGACCCAGAGCATCGGAGAAAAGATACCCTGGATGGCCCTAGGCGGCCTCATACTATATTTAGCCCTCCACAACAACATAATAAGGTGAAAACATGTCCACGGATAAGCGGGAAGAGATGCAGATAAGCCTAGTATCCCAGCTAGGCAGCGACCCTAAGCACCTCATAAGGCTAGAGCACGATATGAGGATGCTCAGCTACATCACGGAGGGGCACCGCTACCCATCAAACTTTAAGCGTTTACTCTTCCTCTCCGTGAAGGCCCGCGTAATGGCGTGCATAGAGAAGGGCCTGCCATATAACCTGGAGGAGATAACCGTAGACGAGTTCTTACACCTATCCTTGAGCATCGAGAACAAGGGACGCACACACCTGATCAAGGGCGAGCAGGTCATGAGAGGCGTACCCGTGTCAATGGAGAGCGAGATACCGCCCCCTGGTGTCATGGATCGCCTCTTCCGTAAACAGAAGGTTGAAGCCTACGAACGGCAGGAAGCCGAGAAGCTGAACCTAACATGACTGAGGAGGAAAAGAATCTCTGGGAGGGCTACGACCCTAACAAGGAGATCGAGGAGCCAGACCCAGAGAAACTAGCCCAAATAGCTAAAGAAGACTCCAAGGGCATGCATCTAGTTCAGGAAGTTATACCGAGGTGGTATTACTTTAAACAATTCGTCGCCATAGTCTACTTCCTCATAAACCTGGGGTTCATGTATGTAAGCCTCAGTTCTAGGGCGGTGGGCTATATAGCCGTCTATATGATACCGTTAACTCTGATACTTGTTGACTACTTCCTGGTGATAGCACAGCTAAAACAGGCAATAAAAGGCGAGAAAAAATGAGTAAACCAATTACACAGTTTGAGTGCCAGCCTCTCAAATTATTTTTGTTTGGGCTCATAGCTTTAGGTCTTGTTTATCTTACTTCAAGCTGGCCTTCTGAACAATATTATTTAGATAATAATATGCCCATACCAGAAAACCCAGCGATCGCCATTATTATGATACTTGTTATCATATCCGTAACATATTCATGGTGGTACTGTGGTATCAATCATGAGGAGGATGAGATGATTGAGTAACGTAGTCACTGACATACCCTTCAAAGAGAAGCCCGATATAGCCACAATATTTCTCCGGCAACTAGACAGAAACAACCAGTCCGCCCTAATCGCCCCAGAGGTGCATGAAAGCAGCACCCGCCAGACCATGAGCAACCTACCAACAAAGTGGCGCACATGGGTTAAAGGACAGGATGACAGGTACACGGACTATGAACCCCGGTGGGTATTCAAAACCTACCAAGGCCACGACATAGGTACAAAGGAGAAGCCCCAGCTCATAGATGAAAGCATCCCAGTTCGACACCTCACAGATGGTAGCATAGACTGGGAAGACCCCAATATCTACAGCCCGAAAATAGACACAAGCCCGCCCCCGATAGATATCCCAGAGTTCAACGACTTGGTGAACGAAGCAGCAGAGAGCGCGGACCTCACCTGGACCAGAGATGAGTTAGAAGTAGATGCTGGGGATACACTGGAGCATGTGGAACGCAAGAAGACACCCCTATGGTGGAGGAAACTGAAACGTGAGCAAGACAGAGAAGAAGCCAAGGAAGAAGCCCTACAAGACACCGAAGGGGAAGGATGAGCGCGAAGTCCCTCTGCCCACAGGTTTTGAGGGACTAAAAGGGCAGGGATACAAGGCCATCAAATACGGGCATACCTTACAACTTGTCGGCCCCGGCCTATCAACCAAGATCATAGATGAGATACGCAACAAGATCAAGGAAAACGAAAGCGTGGTAATATGCTGTACCGGGCCACCAGGTAAAGGCAAAACCTATTTTGGAAAAAGGTGGTCCCAGAAACTTGACAAGAACTTCCACATAAACGACACACCCCCGCCACCAGCCAACCAAGATGATGGTCAAGTCACATTCAGCCGAGAGCATATAGCCTACCTCACCGGAGAGAACACGCCCCTAGTTAGAGGTCAAGTGATCCTCACAGATGAATCACACTGGGGCATAGGTGCCCGGTCATGGCAGGACAAGGACCAGCAGGACATTGTCAACTATCTCGCCGCCATGCGTAGCAAGGGCTTCATACTCATAATCGTGGTTCTCCACACAAGAATGATTGACACCCTGCTCAGGGACTTTGTGCTAAACTACGAGTTCCACGTAACCCGACGCGGCTACGCCACAGTGTACCGCCGATGGTTCCCTATGGGAGCCACAGAACCTTACAAGAAGCGCATGGGTCGCCTCAAACTCAAGCTACCCGACGAGGAGGCATGCAACTACTCAAGCTGTCTGAGAGGCCGCCGGGGATGCAAGTGGCTTCACCCGAAGAAACTTGAGGACAGGTGCATGACTATCAGGGCTATCTATGAAAGGCGTAAGGAATGGTTCCTCAACGAGAAGGGGCGCAAGTCAGAGGAGAACAGAAAAATTGGGTCCTACACACCTTACGAGGAGATAGAGGCATACGCTAAAGAACATAAAAATGAAATACCCAAAACTCAGTACGAGACAGCAGCAAAGTTCAAGGAATGGGGCTTCAACGTGAGAGCAAGAGACCAGGAGTCCTATGCGAACAAAATTAGAGCCTTGATACTTACCCATGCGTAAATTACCCATGTTTCCCCGCACACTGCCTATACTATATGTATAGTATGATCCGACATTTTTCGGTGTCATTATGGGTAATGTTAATTGGGTTGCCCATAATATTGTTATAGGAAACCCATAAATATGAGAAAGTATAAGAATCTATACTAGGCGAAGAACTTGGATGAAAAAACTAGGGTTTGTTTATGGGGAGTTTTAGAAGTTATGAATCTTGTTAGTACGAGTCTACTAGCGAGTGGAATGATAATAATTGCATTCCGGGGTTATGGGGTTCCTCCTCCTTGGTTTTGGTATTGGATCATCCTTTTTCTAAATGCGGTGATAATAATTCATCTAGTTTCCCCTAGTCCAGATGGTGAGAAAAACGGGTAAGACCCTTGACCAGATAATCCGGTTCCTACTTAACCGCACAGCGGTTGGCACACTAGTTACCTTTCTTCTCACATACCCGTTAATACACCTGGGCCTACAGGTTGAAAAACTTAGAGATAAAGAGGTTTCACAGATAGAAATCCTTGAAGATGGATCAGTCCATTTTATA
>Ga0307380_10001107_pt1 | contig 40489 bp, 40 predicted proteins | sample UN3MG_FD_202239 | JGI IMG/M metagenome (GOLD analysis project Ga0307380, IMG submission 202239) | Soil microbial communities from Risofladan, Vaasa, Finland - UN-3 | ecosystem: Environmental > Terrestrial > Soil > Coastal area > Acid sulfate soil | place: Finland: Risofladan, Vaasa | collected...
CGACCATGTCGGCCAGGCTCTTGGCGAGGCGTGGCCCCGTCTCGAACAGGATCAGCGTCGCCGGCACCGATTTCAATTCGGCAAGCCGTGACCGCCTTGGGCCAGACTTCGGGGGCAGGAAGCCGGCGAACAGGAACGTGTCGGTGGGCAGGCCTGCGCTGGTCAGTCCCGTGAGTACGGCAGACGCGCCTGGAATGCTGGTCACCATGAGCCCTTGGTCGAGCGCGTCGCGCACCAGTTTATAGCCGGGGTCGGACACGAGTGGCGTGCCGGCATCGGAGATCAGCGCCACCGCGGCCCCGCCGCGGACGCGGGCCAGAAGCTGGGGCCGTTCCCGCTCGGCGTTGTGCTCGTGATAGGGCGTCAGCTCACTGCGAATGGCGAAATGGGAGAGCAGCCGCATGGAGTGGCGCGTATCCTCGGCGGCGATCAGGGAGGCGCGCGCCAGCACCGAAAGCGCCCTCAGCGAAATGTCGCCGAGATTGCCGATCGGCGTCGCCACGAGATACAGCCCGGGCGCAAGCGGTCGCGCCAAGAGCTCCACCAGCGCCTCGCTGGCGCGGGTCACCGTCCGTGGCGCTGATGCGCCAGTCTCGTCATGACGATCGTCTTGCTGCTGGTCTTGCACGCGCTTCGCCCGCTTTTGCCGGCCGCTCCAAGGACTTGTCCTGCGTCAAGGAGCAGCGTGCGTTGCCCTGGTGGCCGAAACGTTACGTGATATAGTCCGTCTGCGTCCATCAACATTGAGCCATAGTTGCGGTCAAGGCTTCGTCCTAGCGCCGTTGGTCAGCGGACCGGCTCTGAGGGGGCGCGATAAGCGCTCTCCCACTCAACGTAAGAAGGGGCCATGCGGCTTCCACGGACTCTTCGTCAGCATCTCGGCGCCATCAAGCTCGTGCTCGCCACCATGGTGGTGGCGGTCCTGTTTGCCGCCTGCGGTGCGCCGGGCGGCGGCGGCGGGCCGACATTTCCAAGCGGCCCCGTTACGGACGCGCCGGGCACGGTCAAGATCGCCCTGCTTCTGCCCATCACCGCGTCGGGCTCGACGCGCAACGTGGCCAAGGCCATCAAGCAGGCGGCCGAGCTTGCCCTGTTCGATTTCGACAATCCGAATATCTCGCTGGTGCCGAAAGACACCAAGGGCACGCCCGACGGCGCCCGGATGGCCGCCGAGGACGCGGTGAAGGACGGGGCCGAACTAATCATCGGCCCGCTCTTCGCCCAAGAGGTCCGCGGCGCCGCCGATGTGGCCCGCCGCGCCGGCGTGCCCATGATCGCCTTTTCGAGCGACGAGAAAGTCGCCGGCAACGGCGTCTTTCTGTTGAGCTTCCTCGCCGGGCGCGACGTGCCGCGCATCGTCTCCTTCGCCATGTCGCGTGGCAAACGGAACTTCGCGGTGCTGGTGCCGCAAACCGCATACGGCCGCATTGCCGAGGCCGCCTTCGCCAAGGCCGCGGCGTCGGGCGGGGGATCCGCACCGGTGCGTGCAACCTTCAGTAGCGGCAGCATGTCGGGCGCCGTCCAGCAGATCGCGGGCGCCATTAAGTCGGGCCGGCAGATCGACGCGCTGTTCCTGCCCGCGGGCCGCGAGGAGCTGCCGGCGCTGGCGCCATTGCTCGCACAGGCCGGAGTCACCAGCGCCAAGATTCAGTTCGTCGGCACCGGACAATGGGACTATCCGAATGTCAGCCGCGAGAAGGCGCTGATCGGCGGTTGGTATCCGGCGCCGGACCCGAAAGGCTGGAGCAACTTTTCGCAGAGCTATGCCAAAACCTTTGGCGGCACGCCGCCGCGCATCGCCAGCCTCGGCTATGACGCGATGAGCCTCGCCGTGTCGCTGGCCCAGAATCCCCAAGGGCAGCGCTATTCGTTCTCGCAGCTCACGCGTGCTAGCGGCTTTGCCGGGGTCGACGGCCTGTTCCGTCTGTTGCCCGACGGGACCTCCGAGCGTGGTCTGGCCATTCTCGAAGTGCAAGATGGCGCCCCGCGCGTCATCGATGCCGCGCCGCGCAGCTTCGCCAGCGCCTCAACTTATTAGGCAGCAAGCTCGAGGATCAGGCGCTCGAGCACGAGCCGGCCGGACTGCGTCGCCTTGAGCCGGCTGCCGTTACGGGCCAGCAGTCCGTCGCCCTCCAAGGCGTTGAGCAGCGCCTCGTCGAGCGCTCGGCCGCCAAGGGCCGCAAGCCGGGCAAGGTCCATGCCCTCGGCGAGGCGCAAGGCCATCAGCAGATATTCTTCCGCCGTCTCCGCGCTGCTGAGCGCCTCGTCGCTTGTCAGCCCGTGGCCTTGCGCTTCCACCTGGGCGAGCCAGCCCTCGGGCGACTTGAGCGTGGAGAGCGCGCGCTTGACCCCGTTCTCGGTGATGCGCGCGTGAGCGCCGCCGCCGATGCCGGCATAGTCGTGGCCCCGCCAATATACGAGATTGTGCCGCGACTTCGATCCGGGCCGCGCATGGTTGGAAATCTCGTAAGCGGGCAGGCCCGCCGCTTCGCAGAGTGCCTGCGTCAGGAGATACATCGCGCTCGCCTTTTTGGTGTGCGGCACGCGTAAGGTTCCGGCTGCGTGGCGCGCGGCAAACGGCGTGCCGTCCTCGATGGTGAGTTGGTAGAGCGACAGATGATCGCCGGCATGATCGAGCGCCCGCGTCAGTTCCTGTTCCCAATCACGCGCGCTCTGGCCTTCGCGCGCATAGATGAGATCGAACGACACCCGGCCGAAATGCTTGTGGGCGAGGCCGAGGGCGGCAAGCGCCTCGTCAACCGTATGCAGCCGTCCCAGCGCCTTCAAGCTCGCATCGTCGAGTGCCTGAACGCCGAGCGATAGCCGGTTGACACCGGCGGCGGCATAGCCCGCGAAATTCTCCGCCTCGACGCTAGTGGGATTGGCCTCCAGCGTGATCTCGGCGTCGCGGTCGACGCTCCAATGATCGCCGATCGCGTCGAGGATCGCGGCGACCGTGCGCGGGCCCATCAGCGAGGGCGTGCCGCCGCCGAAAAAGATGCTCGTGACGGTGCGTCCCGGCGCGCGCGCTGCGAAATGCGCAAGCTCGGTCAGATAGCCGGCAAGGAATCGCGCCTCGTCGATGCCGCCATGGCGCACATGGGAGTTGAAGTCGCAATAGGGGCATTTGGCCTGGCAGAACGGCCAGTGCACATAAACACCGAACGGCTCGCTACTCGGCATTGGAATAGGTCGCATCGATCATCTGCTCGAAGGCGCGCATGCGGTGCGACAGCGCGTTCTTCTGTTCAGGGTCCATCTCGCCGAAGGTCTCCGAATGGCCGTCCGGCACGAAGATGGGATCATAGCCGAAGCCGCGCGATCCGCGTGGCGGCCAGGTAATCGCCCCGAACACCTTGCCGATGAACACCGCTTCCTCGTGATTAGGCGCGGTTAGGGCCAGGGCGCAGGTGAAATTGGCGCGCCGATAGCCGCCGCCGGTAGCGTCCAGCTCGCGGTGCACACGGTCCATGGCCAGGCTGAAGTCACGGCCCGGGCCCCCCCAGCGGGCGGAGTGGATGCCCGGCTGACCGCCCAGCGCCTCGACCTCGAGGCCCGAATCGTCGCCGAGCGCCATCATGCCCGATGCGACCGCCGCAGCGCGGGCCTTCAGCAGCGCATTGGCCACGAACGTGGCGCCCGTTTCTTCGGGCTCGGGTAGATCGATGCTGCCCGCGGACACGCATTCGATGCCGAGTGGCGCGAACAGTTCGCCGAACTCCCGCACCTTGCCTTCGTTGTGGCTGGCGATCAGGAGCTTCGAACCGCGGTGGAGCGCGCCGGGACTAAGCAACGGTCAGCTTCTGCAAGTCGACCAGCTCGGCGATGCCTTGCCGGGCCAGCAGCATGAGCGCGTCGAACTGCTCTTGGCTGAACGGATCGGTCTCCGCGGTACCCTGCACCTCGACGATTCCGCCCGCGCCCGTCATGACGAAATTGGCATCGGCGTCGGCTTCTGAGTCTTCGGCGTAGTCGAGATCGAGCACCGCCTCGCCGCCATACAGCCCGCACGACACCGCGGCGACATGATCGCGCAGCACGCCGGTCTTGGCCATGTTGCGCGCGGCCATCCAGGCCAGCGCATCGTGCAAAGCCACCCAGGCGCCGGTAATCGACGCCGTGCGGGTGCCGCCATCGGCCTGCAACACGTCGCAGTCGACGATGATCTGCTTCTCGCCGAGCCCCTTCAGGTCGGTGACGGCGCGCAGCGAGCGGCCGATCAGCCGCTGAATCTCCTGCGTGCGGCCCGATTGCTTGCCGGAAGCCGCTTCGCGCCGCGTGCGCTGGTTGGTGGCGCGCGGCAGCATACCGTATTCCGCCGTCACCCAGCCGCGGCCCGATCCCTTGAGCCAGGGCGGCACGGACTCGCCGGCCGTCGCCGTACACAAGACATGGGTCTCGCCGAAGCGGACGAGGCAGGAGCCTTCGGCATGGCGCGACACGGCGCGTTCAAGGCTGATGGGACGAAGCGCATCGTATGCGCGTTTGGACGGGCGAATGATAACGGACTCTCCTCAAAACCTAGCGGAAGCCGCGCACCCTATAGGGCGCTCTGCCAGGGGAAAAGTCCTTTCCCCAACTGTTGTGTGGGCCAGCCTTGTGCGGGCCTGAGGGAGAAGCTACGACCCTTAAGAATGGGCTGGTGCGACGAAATTCTCGGGTTCTGTGACCCCTCCGACGGCGACGCCGAAGTCATGTCGTCCCACGAGGAATTGGATGCGCGGCTCGATTCCCTGCCGGTGGCCGATCTGGTGCGCGCCTGGCGGGAGGTTGGTACCGTGGATTTGCGGCGGCAGACCTCGGGAACCCACGCCTTTGCGATGTATTTCGATGGGCTTGCCCAAGACAACCCCGAGCGCGCGGTGGCGCTGATCGCCGCCGAACTCGACCATGAGCCCGACGACGAGATTGTAGCCTTGCTGGCCGAGGGCAAGCTGCTTGGCCAGCTTCTCAACGTTCATGCGCTGCGCGTCGCCGGCAGCCTACAGGAACTGGCCCTGCGGCAGCCGCGCTTGCGCTGGCTGATGGGGCGGATGGCGGGTTCGATCGCCGGCGGCCTTGTCACCAATTCCGAGGCCAAGCGGCGCCTGCTGGCCATTGCCGATGAGCCGGCCTACCGCAATTGGCGCGATGGTCGTCTCAGCGACGACGAAACGATCGACTTCGCCGCCCTGCCGCTGAAAGAGCTCGCCGCCGCCTGGGTCGAGATCACCGCGCGGTCCGACCGCGACAGAGAACGCGACCGCAATTGGGACGCGCTGTTCGACTTCCAGAGCGAGCTTATCGGCAACGATCCACTCGCGGCGCTCGAACTGGTGAAGGCAATTCTCGCCATCGAGACCGATCAGAACGTGTTGGGCCTGCTTGCCGCCGGCATGCTGGAGGATCTGCTGCCCGATGAGAATGGTCCCGTCATCGACGCCGTGGTCGACGAGGCCAGACGGAATCCCCGCTTCCGCGACCTGCTTTGCGGTGTGTGGTTCTATGGCATGAGCCCCGAGGTCACCGAACGCCTCGAAAAGGCCAGAGGCGAAGTCCCGTGGTGAGCGCCGACGCATCCGGCGACGCACCAGCCCCGAATGCGCCATTGGCGCCCGCGGCCGACGCCACGCCGATGATCGCACAATATTTGGAGATCAAGTCGGCCAATGCCGACAGCCTCCTGTTCTATCGGATGGGCGATTTTTACGAGATGTTCTTCGACGACGCGGCGGTGGCTTCGCGGGCGCTCGGCATCGCACTCACCAAGCGGGGCAAGTATGGAGGCGAGGACATTCCCATGTGCGGCGTGCCGGTGCATGCGGCCGACGACTATCTCCAGCGGCTGATTGCTCAAGGCTTCCGCGTCGCCGTCTGCGAACAGACCGAAGATCCGGCCGACGCCAAGAAGCGCGGGCCCAAATCCGTGGTGCGGCGCGACGTGGTGCGGTTGGTGACTCCGGGCACGCTGACCGAGGAGTCGCTGCTCGATGCCCGCGCCCACAATTTCCTCACCGCGTTGTTCCGCGCGCCCCAGAGCGGCGAGGCGATTTGCGCGCTCGCCTCGATCGATATCTCGACCGGCGAGCTGATCGCCGCCTCGGTGCGCTTGAGCGATCTTCCCGGCGAGCTCGCCCGCATCAAGCCCGGCGAGGTGCTGGTCGGCGACGATCTCGCCAGCGATGCCGATATGCGCCGCCTCATCGGCGAGGCCGGTGCGGCGCTGACACCTTGCCCGCGCGCCCATTTCGATTCCGTGCGCGGCGAGCGTATGTTGAAGGAGCGGCTCGGCGTCGCCACGCTCGATGCCTATGGCGATTTCACCCGTGCCGAGCTGGCGGCCCTTGCCGGCCTTCTCACCTATGTGGAGATCACGCAAGTCGGCCGGGCGCCGCTGCTGCGGCCGCCGCGCAAGGAGATCGCCGGCAGCCTACTCGTCATCGATGCGGCGACCCGCGCCAATCTGGAGCTCGCCCGCTCCAGCCAGGGCGTGCGGTCGGGCAGCCTTCTCGCCGCCATCGACCGCACCGTCACCGCCGCCGGTACGCGCGAGCTGGCCAGCCGCATCGCCAGCCCGTCGACCGATATCGCTTTGGTCAATGCCCGCCTCGACGCCGTCACATATCTAGTGAACGAGCCGCGCCTGCGCCAAACCTTGCGCGAAGCGTTGAAGGCCCCGGACCTCGCCCGCGCCCTGGCGCGCCTGGCATTGGGCCGCGGCGGCCCGCGCGATCTCGGCGCGGTACGCGATGCCATTGGCGCCGCTCACGGCCTTGCCGCCCATCTGTTGCGTGCCGGTGAGGCGTTTGGCCTGCCGCGCGAACTTATGGGGATTGCCGAACGTCTCGCCGCCGCGCCGTCGGGGACCGCGCAATCTCTGGCGGCGGCGCTCGCCGAGGAGCTGCCCGTCAATGCGCGCGACGGCGGCTTCATCCGTGCCGGCTTCAACGCCGATCTAGACGGCCACAGGAAGCTGCGCGACGGCAGCCGCCAGGTCATCGCCGGGTTGCAGGCGACTTATGCCGATGCCACGGGCGTCAAGGGCCTCAAGGTCCGCCACAATAACGTGCTCGGCTATTTCGTCGAGGTGACGGCGCTGCACGCAGGCACGCTGACCAGCCCGCCCCATGTGGAGACCTTCATCCATCGGCAGACCATGGCGAATGCGGTCCGTTTCTCCACGGCCGAGCTCGCCGAGCTCGAAGCGCGCATCACCTCCGCCGCCGATCGCGCGCTGGCGCTTGAGCTCGACGTCTTCACCACGCTCATCGCCGAGGTGCTGAACGAAGAGCAATCCTTGTCGGCGGCCAGTGCGGGTCTCGCCGAGCTCGATCACTTTGCCGGTCTGGCCGAACTGGCCGCCGAAAAGAACTATGTGCGGCCGGTGATCGACGGAAGCCTCGTCTTCGCCGTCGAAGAGGCGCGACATCCCATGGTCGAACAGAATTTGCGGCGCGGACAAGCCACCGGCTTCATCGGCAATGACTGCAAACTGTGCGATGAGAGCCGCGACGGCGGCACGCGCGTGCTCGTGGTCACCGGGCCCAATATGGCCGGCAAGTCGACTTTCCTGCGCCAGAATGCGCTGCTTGTCGTGCTGGCGCAGGCGGGATCCTTCGTGCCGGCCAAGGCTGCCCATATCGGTATTGTCGACCGCTTGTTCAGCCGGGTCGGCGCGGCGGACGATCTGGCGCGCGGGCGCTCGACCTTCATGGTGGAGATGGTCGAGACCGCCTCAATCCTCAATCAAGCGACGGCACGGTCCTTCGTCGTGCTCGATGAGATCGGCCGCGGCACCGCGACCTTCGACGGATTGTCGATCGCCTGGGCGGCGCTCGAATATCTGCATGAGGTCAACCGCTCCCGCGTGCTGTTCGCCACCCACTATCATGAGCTGACCGCGCTCGCCGAGAAGCTGGCGCATGCCGCCAACGCCACGGTCGAGGTCAAGGAGTGGCGCGACGAGATCGTGTTTCTCTACCGGGTCGTGCCGGGCGCCGCCGACCGCTCCTACGGCATTCATGTGGCTAAGCTCGCTGGACTTCCCGGCCCCGTTCTGGCCCGCGCCGGCGAGGTGCTGCGCGAACTGGAAAAGGCCGACGGACGGCCAAAACCGGCCGATTTGGCCGATGACCTGCCACTGTTCCAGGCGACCAAGCAGCCAGCGGGCCTGTCGGAGCCTTCGGCGCTTGAGCAGGCGCTGACCAACCTCAATCCCGACGCCATGACGCCGAAAGAGGCGCTCGAGGCCCTCTACCGGCTTAAGACTTTGCTTGAAAGCGAAGCGTAAAGCGATGATGTGCTAGAGTCTTCGCCCGCCATGGACCAAACCGCACCAAAACCAGCGCCCCAATTGCCGGCGCCCTATTTCGACTTCGACCTTCTGCGCCGGGAGACCGCGAAGCTGGCGAAGGCCCATGAGCCGCAGGACACGCAGCTCCGCGCGGCGCTGGTCAATTACCTGAAGCCGCTGGTCGAGCAGGCCCATATCGCCGCCAAACGGCAGCTGGAGGAGGACGGCGATGGCCGCGCTTGCGCCCAGGGCCTGTCCGATTTCCAGGACGCGCTCATCCGCCTCATCTACGATTTCACCACCGAGCACGTCTATCAGTCGCAGAATCCGTCCACCGCCGAGCGCATGGCCGTTGTTGCCCAAGGTGGTTACGGACGGAGCCTGCTGGCGCCCGGCTCCGACATCGATCTCCTGTTCCTGCTTCCTTACAAGCAGACCGCCTGGGGCGAGAGCGTCGCCGAATACATGCTCTATTTGTTGTGGGATCTCGGCTTCAAAGTCGGCCACGCCACCCGCACGATCGCGCAATGCGTCCGCCTCAGCCTCGCCGACATGACTATCCGCACGGCGCTGCTCGACGCGCGGCTCATTCTCGGTGACGAAGGTCTGTTCGCCGACTTTCAGCACAGTTTCCGCAAGGACGTGTTGGGCGTCGATGCACGCGCCTTCATCGCGGCCAAACTCGCCGAGCAGGACTCCCGCCATTCGCGCACCGGCGCCTCGCGCTATCTCGTTGAGCCCAACATCAAGGAAGGCACCGGCGGTTTGCGCGACCTGCACACGCTGCACTGGCTGGCCAAGCATCTCTATCCCGACAAGGCCGAGGAAGAGTTCGTCGAGGCCGGTGTGTTCACCCGCAATGAATATCGCAGCTTCCGTCGGTGCGAGTTCTTCTTGTGGACGGTCCGCTGCAACCTGCATTTCTTGACCGGCCGGCCCGAGGAACGGCTCAGCTTCGATCTGCAAACGGCTATGGCCGATCGGCTTGGCTACCGCGGTCACGCCGGATTGAGCGCCGTCGAGCGTTTCATGAAGCACTATTTTCTCGTCGCCAAGGAGGTTGGGCAGCTGACGCGGATTGTCTGTTCGGCGCTCGAGATCAAGCAGTTGAAGTCGGTGCCGAGTCTCAACACGCTGCTCGGGCCCTTGAGCTGGCGCCGCCGCGCCAAGCTTCGCCGCACCTCGGACTTCCGCATCGAGAACGGCCGCATCTCGACCGTCGACAAGGATGCCTTCGTCAAGGATCCGGTGAACTTCATCCGGCTCTTCGTCTTCGCCGACGAGAATCAGGCCGCTTTCTCGCCCGAAGTGCTGCGCCAGATCAGGGCCAATTTCCGCCTGATCGACGACAATTTGCGCAACGACCCGATCGCCAACCGCCTGTTCTTGAAGCTGATCACCGACGGGCGCGATCCCGAAGGCGCGCTGCGAAAAATGAACGAGGCGGGCGTGCTCGGCCGCTTCTTCGCCGACTACGGCCGCATCGTGTCGATGATGCAGTTCAACATGTATCACCACTTCACCGTGGACGAGCATCTGATCCGCACCATGGGCTTCCTCTCCGGCATCGAGCGCGGCCGTCTGTCGATCGACCACCCGGTGTCGAGCGAGGTGGTCCGCACCATCGACAATCGGCGCGCGCTCTATGTCGCGGCGTTCCTGCACGACATCGCCAAGGGCCGCGACGAGGATCATTCCGTCGCCGGCGCGCGCATCGCCTGCCAGCTCGGCTCCCGCCTGGGGTTGAACGCGTCCGAGACCGAGACTGCGGCCTGGCTCGTCGAGCATCATTTGACGATGAGCCTGTTCGCCCAGAGCCGCGATCTGAACGACCCCAAGACCATCCGCGACTTCGCCGAGATCGTGCAGAGCCGCGAGCGGCTGAAGCTGTTGCTCATCCTCACCGTCGCCGACATCCGCGCCGTCGGTCCCGACACCTGGACCGGGTGGAAGGGACAGCTTCTCCGCACGCTGTATTTCGAGACCGAGCCGCTGCTCGGCGGCGGCCACACGACCCTGACCCGCACCGAGCGCATGTCCCGCGCGCAGGATGCCTTGCGCGAGCGGCTGGCCGGCTGGCCGCACCAAGACCTCGAACGCTTCATCGACCGGCACTATCCCGCCTATTGGCTCAGAACCGATCTCGATGTCATCGCCGAGCACGCCAAGCTGGTGCGCGATGCCGAGGCGCAGAAGCGCACGGTGGTCACCCATATCTCAACCGACGCTTTCCGCGGCGTCACCGAGGTCACGCTGCTGGCGCCCAACCATCCACGGCTCTTGGCCATGGTGGCCGGCGCGTGCACGGGCGCCGGCGCCAACATCGTAGACGCGCAGATCTCCACCACCCGTGACGGCATGGCGTTGGATACGATTCATCTGGAGCGCGAGTTCGACCAGGCGGAGGACGAGGAGCGCCGCGCGCGCAAGATCGCCGTCAACATCGAGCGGCTTTTGAGTGGCGAGGCCCGCGCCGCCGACATGATGGAGAATAAGAGGAAGCCGAAGTCGCGGCTGTCCGCCTTCACCGTCGAGCCGCAAGTGGTGTTCGACAACACGTTGTCCGATGCGCTGACGGTGATCGAGATCAACGGGCTCGACCGTCCCGGCTTGCTCTATGATGTGACGCGCGAGATCTCGGACCTCAACCTCGACATCGCCTCGGCGCATATCGCCACCTTCGGCGAGAAGGCCGTCGACGTCTTCTATGTGACCGACCTCACGGGCAAGAAGATCACGAGCTCCAGCCGGGAGTCGCTGATCCGCGAGCGGTTGACGAAGGTGCTCGTGGCGCGCCAGGAGTCGGCGCTCGCCTCCATGTAGTCGCGTTTCCCTGCCCTTGCCGGGTCGAATGACCTGGCGCATCAGAGTGCGCCATGAAGCTCTATCGCGGATTCGCTACCGTCGGCGGCATGACGGTCATTAGCCGCGTGCTCGGCTTCGTCCGCGACGTGCTCATCGCCGCCGTGCTCGGCGCATCCTCGGTCACCGATGCCTTCTTCGTGGCCTTCCGCGTACCCAATATGTTCCGGCGGCTGTTTGCCGAAGGCGCCTTCAACGCCGCTTTCATCCCGCTCTTCACCAAGCGCTTGCACGCCGACGGACACGAGGCGGGACGCGATTTCGCCGCCCAGGCGCTGGCCGGCCTCACCGTGGTGCTAGTCGCCTTCACCATCCTGGCTGAGATCGCCATGCCGTGGCTGATGCTCCTGCTGGCCCCGGGCTTCGCCGACGACCCCGGCAAGTTTCAGCTCGCCGTGCTGCTGGCGCGCATCGCCTTCCCCTATCTCATCTTTATGTCCTGGGTGGCGCTCTATACCGGCCTGCTCAACGTGATGGGGCGCTTCGCCGTCGCCGCCTTCGCGCCGAGCCTGTTGAACGTGGTGCTCATCGCCGTGCTGCTCGGCCTGATCGCCACCGGCAGCGGAGAGCACACGATCGCCGGCGTGGCGCTCGCTTGGGGCGTCGCCGTCTCCGGTCTCTTGCAGGTCGTCATCGTGGCCATCGCCGCCGCCCGCGCCGGTATTCGTTTGCGGGTCGAGCGCCCATCGCTCACCCCCGACATGCACCGGCTTGTGGCGCTCGCGGTGCCGGGCCTCATCGCCGGCGGCATGGCCCAGATCACCATCGTCATCTCGACTATCATCGCCAGCCTCCAGGACCGGGTCGTGTCCTGGCTCTATTACGCCGACCGGATCTTCCAGCTGCCGCTCGGCATGGTGGGCGTCGCCGTCGGCGTGGTGCTGCTGCCCGATCTCAGCCGCAAGCTGCGCTTCGGCGATCATAAGGCCGTCATCGATAGCGAGAACCGCGCGCTGGAATTCGCCCTGCTGCTGACCCTGCCGGCGGCGACCGCGCTGTTCATCGCCGCGGGACCCATCATGCGCGTGCTGTTCGAGCGCGGCGCCTTCACCACCGTCGATGCGCGGGCCACCGCCGAGATGCTGGCGGCGCTGGCGCTTGGCCTGCCGGCTTATGTGCTGATCAAGGTGCTGCATCCGAGCTTCTTCGCCCGCGAGGACACCAAGACGCCGATGATTTACGCGGGCATCGCCATGGCCGCCAACGCGGCCCTAAGCTACGCGCTGTTCGTGATCCTGGGCGCGGTCGGCATCGCCATCGCCACGAGCCTCACGGGGTGGATCAACGTGGTGCTGCTCGCCACCGAGCTGAAGCGCCGGGGAGAGTTTGCGCTGGATGCCGCCTTTCGCCGCGCAATTGTCGGCATCGGCTTGGCGACCACCGCCATGGGCGTGTCCGTTTGGGCGCTATCAGCCCTTCTCAATCCCTGGTTCGCGCCCGAACGGGGCCTGTTGCTGCAGGTGATGGCGCTTCTTGCCCTGATCGGCGGCGGGCTGCTCGCCTATCTCTTGGCTGGCGCCCTGTTCGGCGCCATGAAGCCCAGGACCCTGCTCAAAGACCTGCTCGGCCGCTGATTTGGGGCAAAAAAAGCCAGGTTTTCCAGCGCGCCACTCTCGGCTATGTTGCAGCGCAACAAGAAGCGGGGAAAAGATTATGAAAGGCCGGCCGCGCCGCAGCGCGCTCTATATGCCCGGGTCGAACGAGCGGGCGCTGGAAAAGGCGAAGTCTATTCCGGCCGATGCCCTGATCTTCGATCTCGAAGACGCGGTGGCGCCGGACGCCAAGGTCCAAGCGCGCGAGCAGGTCTGCGCCGCGGTCGCGGCGGGCGGCTATGGCGGCCGCGAAGTGGTCATCCGGGTCAACGCGCTCGAGACGCCCTGGGGCGCCCAAGATATCGTCGCCGCTTGCGAGGCCGCGCCCGACGCCATCCTCGTGCCCAAGGTGATCCACTCCGGCGACATTATCTCCGCCGCCAAGCTCCTGCAGAGCGTACATGCGCCGGAGAAGGTGCGGCTTTGGGCCATGATGGAGACGCCCATGGCCATCCTCAATGCGCGCACCATCGCCGCCACCGCCGTCTACAAGGACAACCGGCTCTCCTGCCTGGTCATGGGCACCAATGACCTGATCAAGGAATCGCGCGCCCGGGCGCTCCATGACCGCTTCGCCGTGGTGCCTTGGCTCGCCATGACACTCGTCGCCGCGCGCGCCTACAAGCTCGACATCATCGACGGCGTCTATAACGACTTCCGCGACGAGGCGGGCCTGCGCGACGAATGCGAGAAGGGCCGTATTCTCGGCATGGACGGCAAGACCCTGATCCATCCGAGCCAGGTCGGGCCGTGCAACGAGATCTTCTCGCCGACGCAGGAAGAGGTCGACTGGTCGCGCCAGGTCATCGACGCCTTCGGCCGCCCCGAGAACGAGAAGAAGGGCGTCATCGTCGTGGATGGGCACATGGTCGAGCGGCTGCATTTCGCCATGGCCCAGCGCACCGTGGCCATTGCCGAGCAGATCCGCCAGATGGAGAAGACCTGCGGCTAACGTCCTGGTCCTTGCACTTGAGGCGACCCCAAGCCATAACGCGCGGGCCATGCAAGAAGCCAGCAAACATAAGCCCCGCGTATTCTCGGGCGTTCAGCCGACGGGCAATCTCCATCTCGGCAATTATCTCGGCGCCATCACCCGGTTTGTGGCGCTGCAGGATGAGCACGAATGCCTCTATTGCGTGGTCGATCTCCACGCCATCACCGTGTTCCAGGACCCGGACGAGCTGACCCACAACACGCGCGAGGTCACTGCGGCCTTCATCGCCTCGGGCATCGACCCGACCCGCCAGATCATCTTCAATCAGAGCCAGGTGTCGGGCCATGCCGAGCTCGCCTGGATCTTGAATTGCGTGGCCCGCCTCGGCTGGCTCAACCGCATGACCCAGTTCAAGGAGAAGGCCGGCAAGGACCGCGAGAACGCGAGCGCCGGCCTCTATGTCTATCCGAACCTGATGGCGGCCGACATTCTGCTCTATCACGCGACCCACGTCCCGGTAGGCGAGGACCAGAAGCAGCATCTGGAGCTCGCCCGCGACATCGCCCAGAAGTTCAATAACGACTTCGCCAAGACGATTGCCCGCGCGGACTATCCGGCCGGCTTCTTCCCGCTGCCCGAGCCGCTCATTGCCGGGCCGGCGACACGGGTGATGAGCTTCCGCGACGGCACCAAGAAGATGTCGAAGTCGGACCCCTCGGATCTGAGCCGCATTAACCTCAGCGACGATTCCGACGCCATCGCCAAGAAGATCAGAAAAGCCAAGACCGACCCGGAGCCGTTGCCCTCGGACGTCGAAGGGCTGGAGGCGCGGCCCGAGGCCGACAATCTCATCGGCATCTATGCGGCCCTCGCCGGCACCGACAAGGAAGCGGTGCTGCGCGACTACGGCAACGCGGCCTTCTCTAAGTTCAAGGAAGCGCTGGCCGAGCTCGCCACGGAGAAGCTCACGCCCATTGGCGATGAAATGCGCCGGCTGGTGGCCGATCCCGTCGAAATCGACCGCATCCTGGCCGACGGTGCTTCCAGAGCCCGCGGCATCGCCGATCCGATCCTGGCCAAGACCAAGGACATCGTCGGCTTCATCAGGAGCTAGGCCCACACGTCATGCCCGGACTTGATCCGGGTATCCATGCCGTGACATTTCGTTCCGTATCGAGGTCAGTGGAATGGATTGCCACCCGGGTCCGGCTTTGCCGGCCCGGGCGCAGGCTCAAGTCGAGCCCGGCAATGACAAGCGAAGTGCCTAGGCACCCACCCCCGTGCCGACGGGGCAGGACACGCCCGTGCCGCCGAGCCCGCAATAGCCGCTCGGATTCTTGGCCAGATATTGCTGGTGGTAGCCTTCCGCGAAATAGAACTCCGGCGCCGGCTTGATCTCCGTGGTGATCGCCGGCAGCCCTTGCGCCCTCAGCGCCTTCTCATAGGTCGTCTTGGAGGCTTCCGCGGCCTGGCGCTGCGCGTCCGAATTATAATAAATGCCCGAGCGGTATTGCGTGCCCACGTCGTTGCCCTGACGCATGCCTTGCGTCGGGTTGTGGCTCTCCCAGAGCACCTTGAGCAGATCGTCATAGCCGATGCGCTTCGGATCGAAGACCACGAGCACGGCCTCGGTATGCCCGGTGCGGCCCGAGCACACTTCCTCGTAAGTGGGGTTGGGCGTCGGTCCGCCGGCATAGCCCACCGCGGTCACATAGACGCCGTCGAGTTCCCAGAACTTCCGCTCCGCGCCCCAGAAGCAGCCGAGACCGAACAAAGCCGTCTCCGCGCCTTCGGGATAGGGGCCTTTCAGAGCGCCGCCGAGCACGTAATGGGTGTCCGCCGTTGCCAGGGGCTCGGAGCGGCCGGGCAGGGCCTCGCCGGCGGTGGGAATGGAAAGAGGCTTGCGTGAGAAGCTGAACATGGAGGTCTCCGTTGGCCGTCCCCCCGAACGTCCCGCTAGTTGATGAACACCTCGACCGGCTTGCGCTTTTGTCCGAGCCAGTAGAGGAGCACGCCGAGAATACCGAACACCACCCAGGTCGGCGCGCTCAAGATGGCGACGATCACCGGGTCCCACAGCCATTTGCCGACAGTGGTCTCGATCCAGGCCCTCGACACGTTGAGCGTGTCGGGCGCCAGCTGCCGCCACTGCTCGCCCATAGGGGTCACCACCCACGCGCCGCCTCCCGCCAAGCTCTTGGTGGCGTCGACGACGGCGGCGACCATGGCGAGCAACAGCAGCCAGACGCCGAGGATGCGAAGGATCAGAAGCATGAGCGATAAGTGGCCAATCGCGAGTTTTCGTTTACATAAGCCATCGCCGCATCACGTTCAAACGTTGCTTTGGTCACGTTAAGGCGATCGCGCGAGCTCGCTTGAACGGGGAGGGCGCTTCGGTATAGTGCGCCGCTTTCCGGAAGCATTCCTATTCTGGGAGAGGTGGCCGAGTGGTTGAAGGCGCACGCCTGGAACGCGTGTAGGCGGGTAACCGTCTCGAGGGTTCGAATCCCTCTCTCTCCGCCAGGAATGCGGCAGGCCCGGACGGAGTAAAGGGCTGACCCTGGGTCGAAGGTCTGGCCGCCCCCGCCACGTTCCTGACCTTCCTGGCTCAGACAATCGCGGTCTTAGTTGCCGCGACAGAACGAGGGGCGTCGATGATCACCCTTTATGCGTTCGGCCCGGCCTTTGGGCTCCCCGACATGAGCCCCTTCGTCACCAAGGTGGAGATGCTGCTCAAGATCGCCGGGCTCGACTACCGCACCGACGCCAACGGCTTCCGCAAAGCACCGAAGGGTAAGCTCCCTTACATCGAGGATGACGGCGACAGGATCGCGGACTCGACCTTCATCCGCTGGCACTTGGAGAGAAAATACGAGATCGATTTCGACCGCGGGCTCGACACCGAGCAGCGCGCCATCGCCTGGGCCTTCGAGAAGATGCTCGAGGACCACGCCTATTGGACGGTACTGCACGCGCGCTGGATTGACGACGACAACTTCGACAAGGGTCCGCGCAAGTTCTTTGAAGGTGTGCCGGCGCTGATGCGGCCAATTATACGGCGCGTGGCGCGACGTCAGATCCGGGCGGAAATCCACGGTCACGGCATGGGCCGTCATGCGCCCGAGGAGATCGTCGCGCTGGGCACGCGGTCACTCGACGCGGCGGCCGACTTTCTCGCCGACAAATCTTTCATGATGGGCGCCGAGATCAGCGGGCTCGACGCAACGGCGTTCGCGTTTATCGGTGGCTCCCTGTGCCCGCTCTTTGACACGCCGCTGCGTGGCGCGGTGGAGCGCCATGACAATCTCAAGCGTTATGTCGGGCGCATGGCCGAGTGCTTCTATCCCGACCTGACCGAGATGGCCGATTGGGTCGCGTAGGCCCTACCAGTAGTCCGGCACAAAGTTCTGATCCTCCATCGGTGGACGCACATAGTCGTCGGCTTTCGGCCGGGGCGGCAGGGCCGGCGGCGTCGGCGTCAGGTCGCCATACTCGACCATGCTGAGCAGGTGGGTGATGCAGTTGAGCCGCGCCAGCTTCTTGTTGTCGGCCTTCACCACATACCAGGGGGCTTGCTTGATATCCGTATGGGCGAACATCGTGTCCTTGGCGCGCGAGTAGTCGACCCAGCGCGAACGCGATTCCACGTCCATGGGGCTCAGCTTCCAGCTGCGCGTGCGGTCGTTCATGCGCTTCTGGAAGCGCCGCTCCTGCTCTTCGTCGCTCACCGAGAACCAGTATTTGATCACCAGAATGCCGGACCGCACGAGCATGCGCTCGAACTCAGGACAGCTGCGGAGGAACTCCTGATATTCGACGTCGGTGCAGAAGCCCATCACGCGCTCGACGCCGGCGCGGTTGTACCAGCTGCGGTCGAACAGCACCATTTCGCCGGCCGCGGGCAGATGCGGCACGTAGCGCTGGAAGTACCACGACGTTTTATCGCGCTCTGACGGCGTTGCGAGCGCCACGACGCGGCATAGTCGCGGATTGAGACTCTCGGTGATGCGTTTGATGACCCCGCCCTTGCCGGCGGCGTCGCGCCCTTCGAAGATCACCACAACGCGCAGCTTCTCGTGCTTGATCCATTCCTGCATCTTGACCAGCTCGACCTGCAGGCGCGCGAGTTCCTTCTCATAGGCCTTAGTGCTGATCTTCTTGGACCTCGCCTTCAGGTCCCCGACATGCAGGTCCGCCGCGGCGAGATCCTCATCCGACAAATGCTTGCCGTTCTTTTTCTGCTTCTTGGCCTTCTTCCCCTCTTTGGTCATGGCGTCCACGGTCACCCCCACTTGAATTCCGGCTGAGAGGCGGAATGACTACTGCAGAGGCCCGCCCCAGGAAATTCGCCGCATTCTTGTGCAAGGCAAGGACGAGATCGCCATTGCGCTGCAACCACGGCTAAACGTGCAACACATGTGCCAGGCTTTGCCGGCTGGCGCCAGGCGATAGCCTTTCGGTCACGAACCGCGTCTCGTGATCATACGCCGCTTGCCAGGGGTGGCCCGTTTGCGTCAAGCCTGGACCCGAACATGACAGACCAAACAGACCAAGACATATTAGCGATCCTGGAGAAGCGCCTCGGCCGGCGCCATGCGCGCCAGCGCATCGGCATCGAGAAGGATCACGAGGCGCAGGTCTTCGGCCAAGGCATCAATTTCTTCCACATCGAGAATCTGCCCCTTGGGGACGCCGCGATCAGCGCGGTGCTCATGGCGACCGGGCTCTATTGGCGGGGCCTGCGCAATGCGGCGAACGTCGAGGTCCGGCGCAATCCAATTCGCGCGCCGCAGCTGCCCGCCGCGTTCGAGAATTTCACCATCCTCCAGATTAGCGATCTCCATGTCGACATGAGCGCGGCCGCCATGGCGCGCGTGATCGAGCTCGTCGAAGACTTGGGTTACGACATCTGCATTTTGACCGGCGACTATCGCGGGAAGACCTGGGGACCGTATCAGGCGTCGCTCGCCGGTATGGCCAAGCTCTGCGCCGCGCTGAAGGGTCCGATTTATGGCGTACTGGGCAATCACGACACGAGTCTCATGGTCCCTGGCCTGGAGCAGATGGGCGTGAGGATGCTGCTCAACGAGGCCGAGCGCATTGAGCGCGGGGGCGAGCGCATCCATCTCGCCGGCGTCGACGACGCGCATTTCTATCGCATGGACAATATCGAGAAGGCCGCCGAGACGATTCCCCACGACGAATTCTCGATCCTCGTCACCCACACGCCGGAGATCTACCGGCAGGCGGCGCATGCCGATTTCGATGTGCTCCTGAGCGGTCACACCCATGGCGGCCAGATCTGTCTTCCGGGCGGCATTCCCATCACCCTGAGCGCGGTCTTGCCCAGGGGCTTGGGCTCCGGTGCGTGGCGCCATCACGAGATGGTCGGCTACACCGCGGTCGGCGCCGGCTCGTCCGTCGTGCCGGTGCGCTTCAACTGTCCGCCCGAGATCACGCTGCACGAGCTGCGCCGGCCGGCCTGAACAAAGGGACTAATACGGCTCGTCGCGAAGGTGGAGCTTATACAGAGCTCGGGCGACGACCAGCGAGCCCAGGAAGAAAATCGCCGTGCCGACGACCATGTCGATGACGGTCACCGGCAGCAGCATCCGGCTGGCGATGAACGGGAACAAAGCTTCCGGCATGTGATCGAGGCCGATCGCCCGGCTGCTTGAAGGAAAACCCAGCCGCCGCTTGGTGAAGCTGGAGACAAGGTCTCCGGCCATGGCCGCAATCGCGACCACGATGCCGATCTTCCAGCCCATTCCCAGCACGAGGGCGGCCAGGGGCGTCGCCACCAGGGAAAGTGCAATGCCGCGGATTGTTTTCGAGGAACCGAACAACGGCCGCCCGTCGATGAACAAGGCGCCGCCATCGAGCGGCTGGGCAAAAGCCTCTCCGAGCACCCTCTTGACAACAGGAGGCGTGGCGTTGGCCACGGCCACCAGCACGAGGAGCTCGAAGATCAACATTGGCTGCATGGTGGGAATCCCTGCCGGTCCGTCGGCGAAGCCGCCTAATCACTAGGGCATATAGGCACCTGGCAACCACCGGCGCCAAGCTGCGGGCAAATTGCCCCCTTGCTTCAACCCCGGCCTTTGGCCCAAGTCTGCCCGCGTCAGACATGCAGAGACGAAGACGCCATGGCGACCGAAACACCGAGCGACACCCCTGAAAGCGGCGCGGCCCCAAAGACCGCGGTGGCCGTGCTTGCCGCCATCAGCGTCTGCCACATGTTCAACGACGTGATTCAGTCGCTGATCATGGCGATCTATCCGATGCTGAAGACGGGCTTGGCGCTCGACTTCGCCCAGATCGGGCTGATCACCTTCACCTTCCAAGCCACCGCTTCGGTGCTCCAGCCGCTGGTCGGATACGTCACCGACCGATACCCGATGCCCTATTCGCTGGTCGTCGGCATGGGCTCGTCGCTCATTGGCCTGATCCTGATTGCCTTCGCTTCCACCTACGCGGCCGTGCTCGTGGCCGCGGCGCTGATCGGCATGGGCTCGTCGGTGTTCCATCCGGAGTCCTCGCGCGTGGCGCGTCTGGCCTCGGGCGGCCGCCACGGCATGGCCCAGTCGGTCTTCCAGGTGGGCGGGAACTTCGGCACGGCGCTCGGGCCGTTGCTGGCGGCCTTCATCGTGCTCCCTTACGGTCAAGGCACCATCGCCTGGTTTTCGGTCGTGGCACTGCTCGGTATGGTGCTGCTGACGGGTGTGGGCACTTGGTACGGCAAGACGCTTAAGCGTGCCGCGCCGGCCGAGGAACGCAAGGCCATCGCCGCGCTAGGCCGTCGCAAGGTGGCGGTTTCGATCGCCCTGCTGGTGACGCTCACCTTCTCCAAGCATTTCTACTTGGTGTCGATCACGAGCTTCTACATCTTCTATTTGATCCATACTTTCGATCTGCCGGTGCAGACGGCACAGCTCTATCTGTTTCTGTTTTTGGGGGCCGTCGCGGCCGGTACCGTGATTGGCGGGCCCATCGGCGACCGCATCGGCACGCGGCGCGTGATTTGGTGGTCCATCTTCGGCGTGCTGCCCTTCACCTTGGCGCTACCCTATGTAGGCCTGCTCGGGACGGCGATCCTCAGCGTCATCATCGGCGTCATTCTCGCCTCCGCCCATCCCGCCATCATCGTCTACGCGCAGACACTGTTGCCGGGCAGGGTGGGCATGGTGGCGGGCCTGTTTTTCGGGCTCGCCTTCGGCATTGCCGGGATCGGCGCTGCGCTTCTGGGCCAGCTCGCCGACGCCACCTCGATCACCTTCGTCTACCATGTGTGCGCCTTCTTGCCGGCCATCGGCCTGCTCGCGGCCTTTCTGCCAGAGACCGCCAAGCCAAAGCCGCTTGGCCGCGAGAAAAATTCCGGCGCGGAGACGGCCGTCTCCCTCGAGTTGACAAGATGATGACGCCTCATTGGCTACCCGCGCCGGGTCTGTTCAAAAAGCGTCTTGGTTTTGTCTTAGAGATCTTCTCCACGGACTGAATAAGGGCCCGGGAATGCTCTATGGGCGGTCGCGGCAATGCTGGGCGAGACCGGCAGAGTCTCCAAATGCGAGACTCGGCAGTTGGTTAGGAGTAATATGACCACCGAGCGCCGAGTTTGAGGCCGCGTTTGGCGCTTTTCTGTATCAGTTCTTGCGTACTTGCTGGGCGGCGGTCGGCGGGCCTATGGGCTTGCGTTCACCCCTCCTCGGCATGTCGTTCTGTTCTGTTGAGGTCAGTGATCTAGGGGGTATTGATGCGTGATATTCGCGGGGACCTACAAGACCGTGCCAGCTTCCTCGAGGAGCAAATAAATGGGGCACAGGCGCAATTCGAAAAACTAATCGAGCAGTTGACGCGGGAGCATCAGGCCAAGGTCGACGACCTTCAGTCTGAGCTGGAGGCCGTGACCACGCTCATTGAAGTCGAGTACCGGCGGCTGACCAGTTCGGCGCCCGTGCACGACGACCACCGACGCGTGGTACCGCCGTCCGAGGTTGAGCCGCGCCGTCAGGCGAGCATGCCGCCGGCGCCCGAGGTCGAGCACCACCATCGTCCGGAGCCGCAAGCCGAGCAATACCGCCGGCCTGTCGCCGAGGCAGAGCACCAGCGCCGCCCAGCGCCTGAGCCCGAGCAGTATCGCGGTCCGACGCATGAGCCCGAGCAGTATCGCCGGCCTCCGGCCGCCGAGGCCCCGCCCGAGCGCCGTCCGACGCCTGAGCCCGAGCAGTATCGCCGGCCTCCGGCCGCCGAGGCCCCGCCCGAGCGCCGTCCGACGCCTGAGCCCGAGCAGTATCGCCGGCCGCCGGCCGCCGAAGCCCCGCCCGAGCGCCGTCCTGCGCGTCAAGCCGAGCAGTACCGCCGGCTCGTGGCCGCCGAGGCTGAGCCAGAGCGCCGTCCGGCGCCCGTGACAAGGGACGCCGAGGATGACCGTCGGCCAGCCGCACCCCAGGTGTATCGCCGGGCGGCGCCGATGGAATCGGCCCCTGTGTCCGAACAGCGCCGGCCCGTGGCCATGGCTGGTCATCAGCCGCCGCCGCTGGCCGACTTCCTCATCCGCAAGCTGAGCGAGATCGGCGCTATGACGCTCGACGACCTCTGCCATGTGGCCGTGCAGGAGGGCTATTTCGCCGAAGGCGAGATCGCCGACCGGGCGGTCCATGTGACGCTCATGAATGTCGCCAAAGCGGGCTTCATCCGGCAATTGCCGAATGGGACCTTCGCCCCGGCGACGGTCATGGACACGATCAGGCTAAGGCGGGCGATCTAAAGCTAAACCGCACGATCTACGGCTCGCGCGGTTCCGTTGGGGGGCTGGTGATTCCGGGGTCCGGTCTCGCCGGCCCGTCCGCGCAACAGTTCGGCGACGTCCCGCCTGACCTTCCCTTCCGCATAGCGCGCGAGGGCCTTGCGGTCCGCAAAGTCGTCAAGCGGCACGGGCGGACCGATGCGGATATGGGCGTCGAGCGGTCCCAAGCCCAGCAGCTTCCATGCGTGGCTCGCCATATCCATGTCGCCATACCAGGCGACTTGCGGGCGGCCACGCCGCCCAAGCGGGAGCCCATAAAGCTTGGTGTAGGTCAGCGCCAAAGTCTGCGCCGACACGGACGAGCCCAAGGGCTGGCCGCCCGACGGCTTGGCCGCGGCAAACAATGCGGTCCGGAACGGCACCACGCCGTTGCCGTCGCTCGACGTGCCCTCGGCGAACAGCACCACATGATCGCCCCCCTCGAGCCGACTCAAAATTTCGGTCGCCTTATCGCTCACCTGGTTGCGCCGTTCGCGGTCGACGAAGACCGAGCGCTGCAGCTTGGCGAGCCAGCTCACGAACGGCCAGGTCGAGACCTCCTTCTTGGCCACGAAGGAGACCGGAGCAACCGCCGACAGCACGGTAATATCGAGCCACGACACATGATTTGAGATGATCAGCACGCCCTGCTCGCGGGCCACCGCGCCGTCGATCGTGAGCCGGATGCCGACGATGCGGCACACCTGGCGGTGATACCAGTGAGGGAAGGTGCGGGCGTAGCGCGAGCCGGTGCGCACGAAGAGGAGCTGCAGCGGCATCAGCGGAACGGTGAAGGCGAAGAACGCCGACAGCACCAGGAACGCACGCACATTTCTCATGGGTCTGCGGTCAATCCAAGTCTAGAGCGCAAGTCTCAATAGCAGGTGCGCTGCCCATAGCGTGTCACGCATAAACCGCGGAGCGCCGGGTCCTCGCGCCGCATGGGAATCGGCTCTGTGTGGCACTCGGTGCGGATCTCACCGAACCCCCATTCGCCGATGGTGCAGACTTCGCGCGTGGCTGCCGGCACCAGATAAACGTCAAGTTCGGCCGGATAGCTGGCTTGAGCTTGCAGGACCGGCTCGGCCGCCGGTGAAGCTATCGGCGCCGTAGCGGTCTCCGGCGCAACCGCTGACGGAGCCACAGGCGATGCGGCCGGTGTCGTATCCGTATCGGGCTCCAGCATGACGCCGTGCTCCGCAAGGGCCACGCTGCTCGCCAACATGAATGCCGTCGCGAGAATCAACCGCTTTCCCATCACGCCACCCCCTTATTTGTTCTTAACGCAAGGTTAACGTTGTCCTGTCGCTGGACCGAAGTCAAACGCGCGCGGTCCGCCCGCCATGAGCCGACTATTTGCCGTTCTTAAGCGGCGTGCCGAACAGTTCAAGCCGGTGTCCGATCAGGCGAAAGCCGAGCTCCTTGGCGACGCGCTCCTGCAGGCGCTCGATCTCCTCGTTCTTGAACTCGATGACCTCGCCGGTCTTGACGTTGATCAGATGGTCATGGTGTTCGTGGCCGGCCGGTTCGTAGCGCGCGCGGCCATCGCCGAAATCGTGCCGCTCGACGATGCCGGCGCCCTCCAACAGGCGCACCGTGCGATAGACGGTGGATAGCGAGATGCGCGAATCGCGGGCGCTGGCCCGGCGGTATACCTCCTCCACGTCGGGATGGTCGTGCGCTTCCGACAACACGCGCGCGATGACGCGCCGTTGCCCGGTCATGCGCATGCCCCGATCGGCGCACAGACGCTCAAGCCTGCTCTCCCGTGTCCCTGGCTGTGACATGGACCCCTGGCTATCGCTGGTCTTCATGTGGCTCATCGGCGATTGGCCCATCATCGGAGGGCCGGTCTGAAAGGGCAAGGCTAAAGGGCAAGGCTATAGGTCAAGGCTGAAGACCGCGGCGTCGGCGCCGCTCTCATAATAGCTTGCCCGCCGTCCGACCGACTCCGCGCCAAGCGAGCGGTAGAGCGCCATCGCCGCCTCGTTGCTCTCGTCCACCTCAAGGAAAAGCCTCTCCGCCCCGCTGGCGCGCAAGTATTCCAAAGCCTTGGTCAGCAGCGCCCGGCCCAGCCCGGCCCGGCGGCAGGCGGGCGCCACCCCAAGCGTCAGGATCTCGGCCTCATCGGCGGCGACCCGGGCAATCAGAAGTCCAGTGGGCGCCGCAACCACGTGCGTTACCGCGCCGAGAAGGCAGAGCACGCCGGGGCAGGCGATGAGCTGCGCCATGGCGGCCTCGTCCCAAGGCCGGTCCGAAGCTCCGGCGAAGCAGTTCACGTGAATGGCGGCCATCAGGCCGGCGTCCCCCGGCAGAGCGCGATGCACCATGCGCGTCACCGGCATCAGCGCCGCCCGATCGCTTGCGCCTGCGGCTTGGCGTCGGGCGGCCGCAAATAGAGCGGACGGAAAATTGCCGACTCGCCGCTTTCAAACGCGATCTCGGCGAGCGCCATCGCGTTCGGCTGCAACGTGGGAAGCGCGGGCTCCACAGCACGGCCTTGCGCTATTGCGGCGTCGGCGAGTAGGCGCGCCCCGCTGCCCACCGCCAACCCCAGCGACGATGGGAGCAGCTTAGCGGCGTCGTCTGGCGAGATCAGCAGCGGGCCGTCCAGCATGCGCCCGGCCTCGTCGTAGAGCCCGAGATAAAGCATGTCCCGCCGGGCATCGACGGCGACGGCAAAGGGCGCGGTGGGCTTGAGCTCCACCAGAGCCGCCCGCGCCATCACGCTGAAACTGTCCGTGCCGTAGAGCCGCGCACCCGTCACCAACGCAAGCCCGCGGGCCGCGGCGATGGCGATGCGCACGCCGGTGAAGCTGCCGGGGCCGACCGTCGCCGCGATCACGTCGAGATCGGTAGCCTCCACGCCCGCCTCGGCCAGCACCGCCGCCACCATCGGCATAAGGGCCTCGGCGTGGCCGCGCTGCATCTCTTGTTCGCGCGCATGGAGTGCGCGCGCGCCGTCCGTGGCGCACAGCAGGGCGGCCGAGCAGGCGCCCATGCTCGTATCGAGCGCGAGGATGTTCATAGGGGGCTTCTTAAACGATGCGCGCCATCTCGTCGAAATCGAAGCGCGGTGAGCGGGGCCTGAGGGGCGAATCGTCCCCATAGCCGAGATTGCAGAGGAAGTTCGACTTCACCTTGGTACCGGCGAAGAATTCCTGGTCTACGCCCGCAGTGTCGAACCCCGACATGGGACCGCAGTCGAGCCCCAGAGCGCGCGCCGCCAGAATGAGATAGGCGCCTTGCAGCGAAGAGTTGCGGAACGCGGTTTCGGCGATCTTCTCGGGCTTGCCTGCGAACCAACTCTTAGCGTCGGTGTGCGGAAACAGCTTCGGCAGATGCTCGTAGAAATCGAGGTCGTAGCCGATGATGACGCAGGCCGGCGCCTTCATGGTCTTGTCGCGATTGCCTTCGGAGAGAAGCGGTTTCAGCCGCTCCTTGGCTTCGGGTGACTTCACGAAGACGAAGCGCGCCGGGCTGCAGTTGCCCGACGTCGGTCCGAGCTTCACGAGATCCACAAGCTCGTGCAGCAGCGCGTCGGGCACATCCTTGTCGTGCCACGCGCCGCGTGTCCGCGCATCGCGAAAGAGCTGATCGAGGGAGGCGCCTGGCAGCTTGTCCGTCAAATCGGCCGGACCTCTTGCACTTCGGGGATGAAGTGCCGGAGTAGGTTCTCGATGCCGTGGCGCAGTGTCGCCGTCGAACTCGGGCAGCCGGAGCAGGCGCCGCGCATGTGCAGAAACACGATGCCGTTGCGATAGCCCTGGAAGGTGATGTCGCCGCCGTCCTGAGCCACGGCCGGGCGCACGCGCGTGTCGAGCAGTTCCTTGATGGTCTTGACCGTCTCTTCGTCCGCGGGTTCGAAGAACTCGGCGTCGCTTTCGACCTCGGTCGGCGCGCCCTCGGTCATCGCCTCGCCGGAGAGATAATGCTCCATGATGGCGCCGAGGATGGCGGGCTTCAGATGCTGCCACTCGCCGTCACCTTTGGTGACGCTGATGAAGTCAGATCCGAGAAACACGCCGCGCACCCCGTCGATCTCGAACAGACGCGCCGCCAGCGGAGACGATTCGCCCTCGGTCGGATCGCGGTACTCGACAGCGTCCTCTGCGCCGAGCACGGGCCGCCCTGGAATGAACTTCAGGGTGGCGGGATTCGGTGTCGCTTCGGTCTGGATAAACATCTCGGCACCTTTGGGCTCCCAACGGGTTTAGCGCTGATGAAAGCCTGCTTATCTTAGAATTATTCTAGTCGATATTTGAGCCTCGCAAGGCCCAAAGTCAAGGCTGCGGCGGGCCTGCATAGCACGCCTCACACCTCTGCGTGACCGGGACGCGTGACGCGCCCGGCACGGCTTGAAAGTGCAACCTCCTCGTGCATGGCGACTCCTGAGGCCGCCTCTCGCAAACAAGCCGGCTAGGCCAGCGCGAGGATCTCGTCGGTGGAGAGGTGTCCGGGAACGACGGTGATGGGCGTGGGGAACACGCCGGCAAGGCGGCCGCCGGCCAGGCTCGACACCAGCGGCCCGGGGCCGGAAGGGTCTTTCGAGGCGCCGAGCACCAGCACGCCGATATCCTCGTCCTCCTCGATCAGCGAGGTGATCTCTTCCGCCTTGATCCCTTCGCGCACGATCTCCTCCGGCACCAGCTTCTCGAACCCCATGGTCTTGAGCTTGCGGCCGAACAGACGGAATACGGCCCTCGCCTTGCTCTGACCCTCCTCGCGCGCCACGTCCTCGACGCCGAGCCAATGCATGGCCTCGCCTTCGGGCTCGATCACGTAAAGCAGCGCCAACTGTCCCTTGGTGCGCTCGGCGCGGCTCGCGGCAAAGGCCAGCGCGCTTTCGCATTCCGGAGTCTCGTCGACGACCACGAGAAACTTGCGCTTATGACCTTCCGAATAGATTTGCCGCTTCCGCCGCGGTTTCGGGGCTGCGGCAGGCGTGGTCTTCTTTTTTTTTGCCGCAGAGGTCTTCTTCTTTGCGGCGGGCTGCTTCGTTAGGGCCATGCGGACCATGCTGCCACCTCCGGGCGTCGCCAACAAGAAGGGTTCGAGACTCAGATCAAGCCAGATCGATGGCGTAGCGCTTGAGGTCCTCGAGGTCCACGACCTCAAGCGTGGCCTCATGGGTGGCGCCGAGGATCACCCGTGGCGGATGGCCCGCCTCCAGGGCCTCACGCCAGCGCGCGGCGCATAGGCACCAGCGGTCACCGGCCTTCAGTCCGGGAAAGCCGAAATCCGGATGCGGCGTCGACAAATCGTTCCCGGCCGCCTTGGAAAAGTCGAGGAACGCAGCCGTCACCTCCACGCATACCGTGTGCAACCCGAGATCGTCGGGCCCGGTATGGCAGCAGCCGGTGCGATAGAACCCGGTAACCGGCCGCTCTGAGCACGCCTTCAGCGGCTCGCCATAGACATTCTTCTGGCCCTCGAGAGGCTGTGCGCGGCGCTTCAACATGGTCTGATTGTGCCCGATGTGGCGTACGAAAAGAAGATGCCGTGTTGCTAACGGACCGGGTTGCGGTCGGGCAGTGGCATACCGAGCTTGCCGCCCGCGATCAAAATCTCAAGTTGGGTTTCGCTGAGCCGGGGCAGCGGCGGTCCCGCCTCCTTGCTGGCGGCGGCCTTGAGCGCCGACGGCGGCAGTTCGTCATCCACGTCCAGCAATTCGGTTCCGCCCGCGGTCAACACCGTTTTGCAGTCGCTCGGCAGATCGGTGAGCTTGAGCTGCTTCTTCTTCGGCGCCGGCTTGGCGTCGGGATCGGGCGGCGGTTGTTGCGCGGTCCAGATAGCGGACTTTTTCAGCATGGCAAACCAGTTGTCGAGTTCCTTGCCGCAGCCGTCGTCGCCGGTCACCGGATTCTGATTCTCGCAGCCTTTCTGGCCTGGCGGGCAGGTGAGGCGTACATGGAAATGATAATAGTGGTTCCACCACGGCCGCACCTTGCCGAGCCATGATCGGTCCTTGCCCACGGCGTCGGCCTGCGCACAGAGCGACTTCTTGATCGCCGGATGCACGAAGATGCGGGCCACCTGCGGATAGGAGGCCGCCCGCTTGATGATCTTGACCTGCATGATGGTAAACTTCGTCGGATCGACGGTGAGTGGGTCTTTGAGCATCGACACGGCGCTCATTTCTTCCCGCTCCTGCGGCGTCAGGATGCGGTCCGGCATCGGCGTCAGCCAGATATCGGCGTCGAGACCGACTTGGTGGCTTGTATGCCCGGTGAGCATCGGCCCGCCGCGCGGCTGTGACATGTCACCGACGAGAAGTCCCGACCAGCCGTCGAACGCCCTTGCATCGCTCGACAACCGTTCCAGATAGTCGATGAGCCGCGGATTGCCCCAATTGCGGTTGCGCGACAGCCGCATCACCTGCCAGTCGGGACCGTTGATGGGCAGTGAAAGGCCGCCAGAGAGGCAGCCTTTGGCGTAGCCGCCGATGGAGCGCGCCTCCAGCGGGGCGGGCGCCGTCACCGAGCCGAACAGCTCTCTCGCAGGCGGCAATTTGGGCGCGGGGGCCTTCTTCTTCGCGGGCTTCGGCGACGGCTTGGCGGGGGACGCCTCCGCCACGGGCCGTGTGGCGACTTTGGGCGTGCCGATCTGCTCGGCGGCCACGCCGGTACAAAACATCATCAATGTGAGGCTCAGGATTAGCCGTCGCATCTGGTCGACCCGTTCCCCGTCAGGCCCGTATGGCGGCATAAGTTTAGCACAGGTGAGCGGGGGAATTGGAGCCCGTTACGCCCTATGATCGTCCTTCTCGACGCACCAAACATGGCCGTTGTTCAGCAGATATTCAGCCGCACGCCTGTAGGCTTCGCGCGCTAGTTCGATTTGAAGCCCGCAAGGTGCCGGCACGCGCCAGGCGGTGATACGGTCGCAAACCCGAGGGAGAATTGATCATGAAACGGAGTTTTCTGCTGGCGGCGCTATTCGGCGTTATTCTCGCCATTCCCAGTTTTGCCTATGCCGGCGTGGTCGCCCAGATCAACCTCACCACCCAGCGCATGCAGGTCTATGTGAACGGTCGGCCGACCTATACGTGGAAGGTCTCCACCGCGCGCAGCGGCTATCGCACGCCGACCGGCACCTATAAGCCGACCGCCCTGTCGCGCTATCACCGCTCGTCGATCTACGACGGCTCGCCGATGCCCTATTCGATCTTCTTCTATAAGGGCTACGCCATCCACGGCTCCTACGAGACCAAATATCTCGGGCGCCCGGCCAGCCACGGCTGCGTGCGGCTGCATCCGTCCAATGCCGCGGCGCTCTATTCGCTGGTGCAGAAATACGGCCCCGGCAACACGACCATCAAGATCACGCGGTAGGGGGAGGCAGTGGGGCTGCTCAAATGGGCGATCATCGCCCTTGTGATTTCGGTGCTCGCCGGAGCCTTCGGGTTCACACGCCTTGAGCACGGCGCGGCCAAGGTCGCCAAGCTCCTATTTGTCATCTTCCTGGTGCTGTTCGTCGCGATCTTGATTCTGTCACTCACCATCGGCGATTGGCGCTGACGTCCTACCGCCCGCAACTATTGGGCGGCGGCGCGCCACGGAAGCGCTCGCCCATCCATGTGAGCGCGGCGGAGACGCTCTCCTTGGCGGCGAAGGTGTGCGTGACACCCGGCAGCTCCACGAACATCACCTTTGCCCCTTGCTTGCACAGCGCGTCGCCGAATTGCTTGGTGATATAGGGCCGTACGATGGTATCGGCGGTGCCTTGCGCCAGGAACACCGGCGCACCCGCGGGCGCCTTACCCGGTGAGTTGCGTTGCATGATCGAACTCCACGGCTCGGTCTTGGCGGGATTGGCCTTGAGGAACTTTTCCTTCTCCAGTGGCCGCTCTGCTTTGTCGAGGGCTTCGAATTGAGGCACCGATTCGATGCAGTCATGGGCCATCGTCTTGTAGACGGTCATGGCGTCCGGCTCGACCAGGCTCGAAGCCGGCTCGTTGTAGAGGTTCGACCAGGACCAGATCGCCATAGCCGTGAGCTCCTTGCCGGCGGAGCTCGACTTGTCGGCATCGAACAACTCGGCGAGATAGGTGGCCGGCGCCGCCGCGGCGACCCCGAAGAGCTTGAGTTCCGGCGCGTAGGCTTTGGCCATCTCGCCGGCGTAAAGCACCGCGTGCCCGCCCTGGCTGTGACCCCATAAGACGAACCGGTCGGACGCCCCCGAGCGCGGCAGGGCGCGGGCGGCGCGAACCGAATCGAGCACCGCGCGTCCTTCGCTGATGCCGATGAGATAGGGATGGATGCCGGGCGTCCCCAGCCCCGGATAATCGGTGGCGGCGACGATATAGCCCTTGGCCAGCATGGACTTGATGCCCCAGATCAGGCCGGCATTGTCGGGCATCAGCGACGGCGCGCATTTCTCCACCACGCCGGATGTCGGATGTCCGTAAGCGATCACGTCGCGCCCACCGGCCGGCGGCGTGCCGGGTGGGATGTAGATCGCGCCGGAGACGGAGATCGGCTCGCCCTTTAGGCCGGTCGACTGGTAGAGAATGCGGAACGCCTCCCCACCGTCCGGGCTGCCGCCGAGCAGCGGCCAGACGTTGATGATGGAGCCGGGTTCGCTGGCCTTGGCTTCTTGGCCGCCAAAACCGAGGATGAGGCCGAAGATGGCGGTGGCGGCGGGCAGCAGGCAGGAAAACGCAAGCCGCAGGCCGGACTTCAGAGGACGCATGCAAAACTTTCGGTTGCTTGGCGGACGGGATGATACCTTTGGATGCCAACCTATAGACGCCCGTGGGGACCGCGACAACACGGCTCACGCGGCCCAGGGCCATGTGGGCATTTCAATCCGCCCGCTTCCGGGGCACAATCGGCCCGGGCCGAACGCCTGAACACGCAATTGCAAAAAACGCGTGATTACTAAGAACAGCTGATTGCCAAAAGAACCAGATTTCCAAGAACATCTACCTTGCGCCGACAGGCCTGCGCGGGGCGCCAACAAAGCCGGGGGATAATGCGAATGTCATCAGCCGCAACCACGCTCGACGCCTTCATAAATCGTGTCGGTGGGATCGCGACTCCCTTCTCTATCGCGTTGCCGGACGGTGCCAAGCGGACGGTCGGCCAAGGGAATCCCGAGTTTCACGTCGACCTGCACAATGAGCGCGCCATCAAGGCGCTGCGCACGCTGGACGAGGCCGACATCGCCGAGGCCTATCTCCAAGGCGACATCGACATCGACGGCGACATGCTGAAGCCGTTCGCGCTTCGAGCTTCGCTCGACGATAGCCATCCGCTGGTCGCCGCTTGGCGCTTCATCCAGCCGCTGCTGTTCGGGCAGGTCTACACCAACAAGCAGGCCATCGCCTCGCACTACAATCTCGACCCGAAACTCTTCCTGAGCTTCCTCGATCCGGTGTTTCCGGCCTACAGCCAGGGCATTTACGAGAGCGACGACGAGCCGCTGTCGAAAGCGCTACAGCGCAAATTCGATTGGGCGATCGAGAAATGCGAGTTCGGGCCGGGCCAGCGCGTGCTGGAGATCGGTCCCGGTTGGGGCGCCTTTTCCGGCCATGCCCTGCAATCCGGGATCCAGTACACCGGCATCACTAATTCCGAGGTGTCGCAGGCCTTCCTGCGCGACAAGCTCGCCAATTTCGGCGATCAGTTCGAGATCCTGCTCCAGGATTTCTACGAGTACGAGCCGAAGGAGCCGTTCGACGCCATCGTCATCATGGGCGTCATCGAGCATCTGCCGAACTACGAGAAGGTGCTGCGGAAATTCTACTGGCTGCTGAAGCCCGGCGGTCTTGTGTTCCTCGACGGAAGCGCCGCGCGCAAGAAATACGAGCTATCAACTTTCATGGTCCGCTACATCTATCCCGGCAACCACTCCTTCCTCGTCCTCGACGACTTCCTCAACAAGCTCAACAAGACCGACTTCGAGTGCGAGGAAGTGCATTCAGATCGCTGGAGCTACTACCTGACCTTCAAGCAATGGGCGGAGAATCTCGAAGCCAACAAGGACGCTGTCATCAAGGAGTTCGGCGAGTTCGAATACCGCCGTTTCCGGCTCTATCTGTGGGGCGCCACTTACGAGTTCCTCGCGCGCAACCTCGACTGCTACCGGATGATCCTGTCAAAGCCCAAGGACGCTTAAAGACCTCTTTAAGACCGCTTGACGCATGACCGCGGCAGCCTGTGTCACGTCCGTTTGGTCATAAGGAGATCCAGTCATGTGCGGAAATTGCGAGTCAAAGGCCCTATCGCGGCGGCACCTCATGGCCGGAGCCGGTGCGCTTCTGGCAGCGAGCACACTTCCCATAAGTCGTGGCCGCGCCGCCGAACCGGCGGCGAACGCCATTTCGCCTGCCGAGGCGCTGGATCGGCTCAAGCAGGGCAATGCCCGCTATCGGGCGGGCGAATTCAATGAGAGGGATTATTTCGCAGACCGGGCCGCGCGCGCCAGCGCGCAATATCCGATCATCGCGGTGCTTGCCTGTGCAGACAGCCGCGTCCCGCCGGAGATCGTCTTCGATAAGGGACCCGGTGAGGTCTTCGTAGTGCGCGACGCCGGCAACGTAGTCAGCAATTACGGCCTCGCCAGCATGGAGTTCGCGGTGGCGGTTCTCAATGTTCCGCTGATCGTGGTGCTTGGCCATTCGAGCTGCGGCGCCATTGCCGCGGCGCTCCAATCGGCGAAAGAGCGCAGCAAGCTGCCGGGCCATCTGCCCGAGCTGGTCAAGGCGATCCAGCCCGCGGTGGATGCCGCCCATGGCAAGCATCCGAGCGATCTCCTCGCTGCCACCATCAACGAGAATGTGCGCCTCGGCATGAGCAACTTGAAGACGCGCTCGGACGTCATCGGTGACGCCGTCAGTTCCGGCAAGGTGGGCATCCAGGGCGGTGTCTATGATCTGGCGACGGGCAAAGTGAATCTCATCTGATCGCGAGATTGGGGAGGGGGAGATGGAGGACACTGTCGAGCGCTGGCGCTCGGAAAAGACCGCGGCCTACCTGTCCGTCGCCGTGGCTGCGGCCGAGCCGGACCCGACGCGCGCCAAACTGTTTGGCGACATGGCGGCGTCCGCCGAGCAGCAGGCCGGCATTCTCGCCAAGGATCTGAAGCAGACTCCTGTCCTCACCCCGTCGCCCCGGTCGCGGATTACTGTCTTTCTGCTCGGTATCGTGGGCCCGCGCGCCATGCGCCATGTGCTGTCGGCCTCCAAGGTCCGTGGGGTCTCGGTCTATCGCGGCAAGGCTACCGAGGCGTCAGCAGACGCGGAAGCCGAAGGCCATCCCATGCCCACTTCGGTGGAAGATCACCCGTCGGCGCGGCCATCTCGTCATTTCTGATGTTCTCCGCCGGCGCGTGCCTGCCGCTGATCCCTTACGTATTCGGCGATGCGAGCCACGGCATCCTGATCGCCTCGCTGATATCCGGCACGGCGCTGTTCTGCGTTGGTGCGGCCCTCAGCCTGTTCTCCGGGCGGAACGCATTTCTCGGCGGCGCACGGATGCTGGCGATTGGCTCGGCCGCGGCCGTGGCGACCTGGAGGCGTCGACGCAAGCCGTGGTCAATGTCTCGGGCGACGTAAAGAGCCTGAAGCAAGCGGCGAAATAGCCGTCACGCAAGGCTGAGCCGACGATTTGCGGCCTCGGGGTCTCCCTCGGGGCCGCTTTTTTTGTCCTGTTGCCGTCGTGCCGCATGATCTGTCCCATTTGGATACGGATGCCGCGGAACGAAGCGAGAAAGGCGTGTTGAAGGCGAGACAGACGGCGTTTCGATGAATAGGATCGGCGCCCAGGGGAAACTTCTGCTGCGCGCTGTCATGTCTCATCATCCATTGCTGTCTTATTCACTCGCCTGCTTCCGGGCGCTCGTCGGCGTGGTTGCGCTGACATGCGCCACCATGACCGTGGCGCCGCCCTTCGCAGCAGCGCAGGACCAGCAGACGACGGAGGAATCCCCCGCCGAAGAAGCCCCCGCTGAGGAGACGGCTCCTGCCGAAGACGCGGTCCCTGAAGACGCTGCTCCCGAAGAGGCGGCACCCGACGATGCCGCGGCCGAGGAAGCGGCACCCGCGGTCAAGACCGGGTGGGACATCGCCAAGCCTTGCGAGAATTTTCAGCATCCCTACGAGGCCGATCTGTGCCAGCAATGGCGCGCTGCCGAGGCCGCCGAAAAAGCCGCCGCCGCGGCGCAGCGCACCGTCGGTCTCACTCGGATGCTCATGCTGATCGGTGTGATCGTCAGCGGGCTTCTGCTCCTGATGTTCATTCCTCTAATCATGGCGGCGCGGGCCGCGCGCCGGGCCGCGCGTGGCGCCGGCGAAAGCCTGCCCTACGGCGTGGGACGCGAGCCCGACGGCCGTGCGGACGAACTCCGTGCCGAGCAGCTGCACGCCGAGGAGCTTCGCGCCGAAGAACTCCGCGCTTATGTCGATGTCGACAAGCTCGAATTCATCGAGACGCCGGAGTCCGAAGGCATCGTCAAGGTCAAGGTCATATTCCGCAACACCGGACAGACGCCCGCCTTCAGGACGCGCACCGCGACCAATGTCGGCATTCGCGACGTCGCCGACGAGAATCTGGTGCCCGTCATGCCGCTGCCCGACAACCGTTCGGCCACCGCCCCGCGGCCCCGGCTCGGCCGCGACGCGACGCTCACAGACGTCATCGAGTGCGCCTCGACGCCGAGCCTCGCCGACCGCGTCATGAACGGCGATGCGACCATCGTGGTGTGGGGCTGGACGGAGTATTACGATGCGTTCGAGCGCAAGCAGCGGACGGTGTTTCAATATCTCTGCAATGCGGACACCCTCGACAGCGGCCAGATCTTCAAGCCAATGACGCGTGGCGACGAGGGCGACTAGCGGGTCACGCCGCCTCACCGCTGGCGAAGGCCCGCGTGGAACGGCTTTGGCTTCTCAATGGTTTATTGGTCTATTCTATGTGAGATCGTGATCCCTGGGGCTTTAAGGGCTCCACGGGCTACCCCGTGTGAGAGACCGTCATGCCCCGTTCGCCGTTGCCCTTCCTGCCCGTGGCGTCCGATACGCGCGCCAATACCCTGCAAGGGCTGCTGATCGCCACCATCGTCATCGGTGGGCTGTATTTCGGCCGTGAAGTGCTGTTGCCGCTGGCCGTCGCCATTCTTCTGAGCTTTGTGTTGACCCCGCCGCTGCTGCTGCTGCGGCGCCTCAAGGTGCCACGCGTGCTCGCGGTCGCTTTGGTCGTCATCACCGCCTTCGCCATCATCGGCGGGCTCGGCTGGCTCATCTCGCGCGAGGCGACCAAGCTCGCCACCGAGCTGCCGAGCTACCGCGCCACCCTGTCGGAGAAGATCAAGTCGCTGCGCGAGAGTACCAGTGAATCGAAAGTGCTGGAAAAGGCAGGCGACGTCCTCACCGATCTGCAGGACCAGCTCAATCAACCCGACGCCGAACCCGCCACGCCTCAGGTGGGCGAGCCCGCCGACCGGCCGGACGACCAGCCGCTCCAAGTCGAGATCCGCCAGCCGGACCCCAAGGGTCTCGCGCTCTATCAGTCGATCGCGGGCACGCTGCTACCGCCGCTCGTCACCGCCGGCATCATCTTGCTGTTCGTCGTCTTCATCCTGATTCAGCGCGAGGATCTGCGCGATCGCCTGATCCGATTGTTCGGTTCGTCCGATCTGCAGCGCGCCACCTCGACCATGAGCGACGCGGCGACGAGGCTTAGCCGCTATTTTCTCAGCCAGGTGCTGATCAACGCCACCTACGGCGTCTTCATCGGCACGGCACTTTGGGCCATCGGCATGCCGAGCCCCATCGCCTGGGGCATCCTCGCCATGCTCATGCGCTTCGTGCCCTATGTCGGCTCCTATATCGCCGCCGCTTTTCCGGCGCTGATCGCCGCCGCCATCGACCCCGGCTGGACGACCGTGCTGATCGTCGTCGGCCTCTTCGTCATCGGCGAGCTGACCATGGGCCAAGTGGTCGAGCCGCAGGTCTATGGGCGCGGCACCGGCGTGACGCCGATCGCCGTCATCGGCTCCACCATCTTCTGGACCTGGCTATGGGGACCTTTGGGACTGATCATAGCGACGCCCATCACCGTGTGCCTCGCCGTGCTCGGCCGCCATGTGGAGGGGCTTGGCTTCTTCGAGGTGCTGTTCGGCGACCGACCGGCGTTGACGCCGGAGCAGAGCTTTTACCAGCGCGCTCTGATCGGCGATGCCGCCGAGGCCACCTATCAGGCCGAACTGGCTGTGCGCGACCAGAGTCTCGAGACCTATCTTGGGACCGTCGCGCTCGGCGGCTTGCAGTTGGCCGAACGCGATGCCACCCGCGGCGCGCTCGGAGACAACCAGCTGGACCGCATCGCCGCCACCGTCAACGAGATGCTCGAGAATCTTGCCGATTTCGAGCCGCGCCGCCGGTTTGCCAATCTGCGCCACAAGCCTGAAAAGGCGGTCGCCGACACGCCGGCGGAAGGGCTCGCGTCGCTCGAAGCTCCCGCCGAAGAGGATGCCGATGCGGAGCATGTCATCCCCCGCGAGTCCCTCGCGGATGGCTGGCAGGGCGAGATGCCGGTTCTGTGCATCGGCGGGCGCATCGTTCTGGACGAGGCCGCCGGCGCCATGCTCGCCGCGGTGCTGGCCAAGCGCGGGCTCGGCGCGAAAGCCTTGCCGCCGGACGAAATCTCCGCCGGCCACATCACGACGCTGGCCTCGACCAAGGCGAAAGCTGTCTGTCTGTCCTATCTCGGCCTCGGCTCGGGTCCGGCGCATATCCGCTATCTGGTCCGGCGGTTGCGGCGCATCCTGCCCGAGGGCACGATCATCCTCGTCGCCTTTTGGCACGCGGACGCAGACGCCCATTCCATGGCGTCGCTGAAGGAGACTGCCCAGGCCGACGCCTACGCCACCACGCTGCACGAGGCCGTCGAGATTATCCTCCAGGCCGCCACCACCGGCGGTGACACGGAGAGCGGCGCGAAGCCAGAGACCAAGCCCGGGCCGAAGGGTAAGAAGACCCCCGCGACGGCTGCTTGAGATATTGAACGTTGGCGAGCTTAGGCCTTTCTCGGAGAGCCGAGTTGCTTCTGCACGCTCTCGTAGCTCTGGCGGACGGAGCTGGGGGCGCAGGTCGCGCCCTCATTGGCGAGCCTCTTGCTCGCCTCGCCGTAAACGTCCTCCCAGGGGATGCCTTCAGCCCGAAGAATGCGAACGAGATGCCACCGCCGAATGTGAACCATATCTTGCTGATATCGGGGGCTCACGAGACAGGCAACGGCCAGAGCGATCCAATAGGGCGGGGGTTGCTTGTGCGTCGAGCATAGGCTGACCGCCAAAGCCACGGCATCCTTCGCGCCCTCTTCCCACGCCTCCTCGAGGATAGAGAGCGCTTTGGCGAACTCCTTCTCGGTCATGCGCGTAGCGGCAAGCCCTTGCCGGTCCTTGTGACCCTGCCACATGGCTACTCTCTCCCTGGAAGAAGATTAGCACCCAGCGTTTGCAGTTGCGACCGAGCTAGGCCCGCCCAAAACCGTCCCCTGCGCCCAAGCGCGCTGGACGGGGCGCCACGGGTCGACTAATTCCAAGCCATGAGCGAAAACCCTGCAGCCTCCGACTGGGTCGCCGCGCGCGGCGAGAAATGGCGGGCCCAGCTTTCGGGCTTGGAAGCGATGCTCGCGCCCGTCGATGAGCCGTTGCTTGGCGCGCTGCAACTCAACGCGCCGCAGCGCATCGCCGATATCGGATGCGGCGGCGGCGGGACCACGCACGCCATTGCGCGCCAAGCGCAAGCGGGAAGCTCAGTCCACGGCTTCGATATCTCGCCGGCCTTGATCGAGGCGGCGCGCGCCCGCTCTGACGCTAACGAACGCGCCATCGCCTTCACGCTTGCTGACGTGGCGACGGCACCTAAGCCGGACGTGCCTTATGACCGGCTCGTCTCGCGCTTCGGCATCATGTTTTATGACGATCCGCCCGCCGCCTTTGCCAATCTGGTACGATGGCTTGAGCCAAGCGGCCGCTTTGCCTTCGCGGTCTGGGGCCCGCCGGCCGACAATCCGTGGATGGCAAGCCTTCGCGAGGTGGCGAGCGAAGTCATCGACGCGCCGCCGCCCGATCTCGAGGCGCCGGGCCCGTTCCGCTATGCCGGGGCCAACAAATTGCTGGCCCTGCTCGCTCGGGCGGGTCTTGGGGATCTCGACGTGCGCGACTGGCGCGGCTCGCTCCCCGTTGGCGGTGGGCTGCCGCCCGCTCAAGCCGCGGAATTTGCGCTGGCATCCTTTTCGGTCGGCGAGCTGGCTGCCGAAGCGGGCGAGGCGGCATTCGAGGCGGTACGCCTGACCTTGACGGCGCACTTCGCCCGGCATGTGGAGGACGGTGCCGTCCGGATGAACGCACGGGTCCACATCGTCACCGGCGCGGCGTCTTAGCCTCCCGAAAGCACAGCGCCATCAACCCGCCGAGCGCCAGCGCCGCCGCTAGGAATAGCAGCGCCACGGAGAAGCTGCCCGTGGCCTCCCTCAGAAGGCCGATGATGTAGGCGCCGGCGAAGCCCGCGATATTGCCGATCGAGTTGACGAGAGCGAGCCCAGCGGCAGCCCCGGTTCCGGCGAGGAACGCGGTCGGCAGCGACCAGAACGGGCCGAGCGTGGCGTAAAAGCCGACCATGGCGATGGTCAGAGCGATCATCGTGGGCACGAGCAACGCCGTGTAAGCCGAACATGCGAAGGCAACCGCGGCGACAAGGAGCGGCAGCGCGATATGCCAGCGGCGCTCATTCACGCGGTCAGAGCGGCGCCCCCACAGCACCATGCCCACGGAGGCGAATAGGTAGGGAATGGCCGTGATGAAGCCGATGCTGAGATCGTCGAAGCCGTAGCTCTGAATGACCTGCGGCAGCCAGAAGCCCATGCCGTACAGGCCGATCACGATGAGGAACCACAGGAGTCCGAGCGCAAGCACGCGCGGGCGTGTCATCGCCGCGTAGATGTCGCTGTAGCCGACTTCCTTGGTGACAGCGTCCTCGGCTTCAATGCATTCGCTGAGCGCGCTTCTTTCTTCCGGTGTGAGCCAATCCGCCTCCGCCGGCTTTTCGGTGAGGACCTTAAGAGCGAGCACGCCAAGGAGGACCGCCGGCAGGCCCTCGATGATGAACAGCCAATGCCAGCCGGCCAGCCCGAGGAAGCCGTGCATGTTGAGCAGCGCGCCGGATATCGGTCCGCCAACCACGGTAGCGAGCGGCACCGAGGCCATGAACAAGGCAACGATGCGGGCGCGCTCGGCCGCCGGGAACCAATAGGTGAGATAGAGGATGATGCCGGGAAAGAAACCGGCCTCGGCGACGCCGAGCAGGAAGCGCATAACGTAGAAGCTCGTCTCGCTCCACACGAACGCCATGGCGCAGGCAACGAGCCCCCAGGAGATCATGATACGCGCGATCCAGGTACGCGCGCCGAAGCGATGCAGCGCCAAATTGCTGGGGACCTCGAAGACGATATAGCCGAGGAAGAAGATACCGGCGCCGAAGCCGTACACGCTCGGCGAGAAGCCGAGATCCTCGTTCATATGCAGCGCGGCGAAGCCGACATTCACCCGGTCGAGAAAGTTGACCGTGTAGGCGAGGCAGAGAAACGGAATGAGCCGCCTGGTGGCTTTGCGGATGGCCGACGCAAGCAAAGTCCCTTGCGCGTCCGCCTTCTCCATGACCGCTCCCCAAATTCAGCACCGTCATGCCCGGACTTGAGCCGGGCATCCATGACGTTACCGCGCCGCGTGGCGATAAGTCGGCGGAATGGATTGCCGGGTCAAGCCCGGCAATGACGAACGCGGACATGGCTTTGGAGTATGCTGACGCGCGGCCATCATACTGATTCGGCCGCAACGCTGAAGGAGGGCGTTCTCATGGCAATATCCTTGGACGAAGCTGCCGCGGTGCTGCGTCAAGCCATGCGCGAGACAGTGAAGCGCTATTCGTTCTGGTATCTCATTCAGGGTGTCTTGCTGGTGGTCGCCGGCTTTCTGGCCCTGGTCTATCCCCTCATCGCTTCCGTCACCATCATCGTTCTGTTGGCCTGGATCCTGATCAT
>Ga0307380_10001108_pt1 | contig 40463 bp, 51 predicted proteins | sample UN3MG_FD_202239 | JGI IMG/M metagenome (GOLD analysis project Ga0307380, IMG submission 202239) | Soil microbial communities from Risofladan, Vaasa, Finland - UN-3 | ecosystem: Environmental > Terrestrial > Soil > Coastal area > Acid sulfate soil | place: Finland: Risofladan, Vaasa | collected...
CTAACCTTTGAAATTATTTCTTTCATAGTTTAGCCTTAATCTCCTCTAAATCAGAATACAATGGACCTTGTGGAGTAAGGACACTTTGTTTAAGTTTAATATTTGATATTTCCTGCGATCCAAATTCTAATTTTTCAAATTTCTCCATTTCTTTACTGATATCTCCTACCTTGTTTTTAATTCTAAATATTGTAATGTGAGATTTGAACGGCTTGTCAGGAATAAAACCCAAAGGTGATAGTACATTTTCAACCTTTTTTGCTAAACCTATCAAAGCATTTGCTCCTATTTCATCGGTTCCAATCCAGATGACTCTAGGAAATTTAATTTTAGGAAAGGCTCCAATTCCTTTAAAATTTACTTTGAAAGTTGAAAACTCTATCGTCTTGAGGGCTAGTTTTATTTTTTGAGAAATTTCCTCTGAAATTTCACCTAAAAACTGGAGTGTAAAATGCAAATGCTGAGATTCTATAGGTTTAGCTTTAATGATCTCTGATTGCAGTTTGGCGATTGAATTAATTAAATCATCATTAGAAATTTCTACTGCCACAAATGCTCGCATCACAACTTTCTTTGAAGTATCTTTATAATAATTTCCGGTAGCTTCATAGATTACCCGATTTGTTCTTTAACTGTTGACTAAACTAATTGTTTGCTTGACTGGCATGCCTGGAGCAGGAAAATCTACAATAGCTGATGGTCTGAAATCCAAAGGCTATGAGATCATCAATATGGGAAATGCAGTTAGAAATGAGGCAAAGAAAAGAAATCTTGAACCTACTGGGTCTAATCTCGGAAAATTGATGCTTGATCTTCGAGAAAAAAATGGCCCAGGTGCAGTAGCAGAGTTGGTAAAACCACAAATTGAAAATTCAAAATCAACGGTTATCATTATTGATGGCATTAGATCGTCGGCTGAAATTGAAGTTCTTAGGAAGTTTGGAGCAGTAAAACTTCTTGCAATACATGCCTCAACTAATACTAGATTTGGATTCTTACAACAACGGGGAAGATCAGATGATCCTAAAACCAAAGAAAATTTTGAGGAAAGAGACAACAGAGAATTAGGAGTGGGAATTAGTAACCCAATTGCTTTATCTGACGATGCAATTTCAAATAATAATTTTACAAAAGAACAATTGATTGAGGTATCCTTTAAAAAAATTGAAGAATGGCTAAAATGAAGAGGCCTTCCCTTAGCTGTAAAATTGAACTTTTTTGCTCCCTTAATCCTTCAGAAGATCCAAGTAAAGTCAAATTTGCAATCGATAATATCCTTTCAAACTGCAAAATAACTATTGAGAAATTTTCTATAAAAGCAAGTTCAAATGATTTACAATCATTAGAAAAAATTCATGAAAATATAGGTTCTATGAACTCTCAAAGAATTTATCGACGAACATTGGAAAAAAATTTAGACGCCAATTCTACATGGTTTTATCTTAACAAACAAGCCGCCTTTGCTGAAAAAATAGCAATTTGTGAAAAATCAGATGAATCTCCGTTAGGACCAATAAAGTTAGTTTTAACTTCATCTAGTATCAATAGAATTATTGATTGGTTAATTGACGATGAGGAATAAATTTAGTTAATTAAAATAAATCATTATCTACTTTTCAGAATTCAAGTAATTTGGATATAATTATTTTTTAAATATAGAAACTAATTCTGGCAAAGCTTTAGCAGAGGTGGATCTAATTGACCAGTCCATTTCTGATGTCATGGTTGTTTCATCAGGATTAATTTCCACTAATGTTGCATTATTTTGTTTTGCATAGATTGGCAACGTATTTGCAGGAGAAACCACCAATGAAGTTCCTGCAATAACCATAACATCGCAATTATTTGCATGAGCGATTGCTTCTTGCCATACGTCTTGAGGTAAACCCTCACCAAACCATACTACATCGGGTCTAAGAATATTACCACATTTACATACAGGCGGAATTTCTGAGAAATTAGAAGTAATTTCATCCTTGTAATCACAAACGGTACATTTGATTTTAACGATACTTCCATGCAATTCTAAAACTTTTGAGCTACCGGCTCTTTGATGAAGCCCATCAATATTTTGTGTAAGGACAACTACTTCTAAAAATTTTTCCAATTCAACAATTGCATTATGTCCAAAATTGGGTTGTGCTGCAAAAATATTTTGTCTTCGTTCGTTATACCATTCCCAAACTAGTTTTGGATTTTTATAAAATGCATCAATTGTAGCTAATTTCATTGCATCATAATTTCTCCACAACCCATCCTTACCTCTAAAGGTGGGAATTCCACTTTCTTGCGAGATTCCAGCACCGGTTGTAAAAACAATTTTTTTCGCTGTTGTTAGCTGTTCAGCAATTTGTTCAAACATCTTATTTTATTTCAACTTCTAAAAGATCCTTTGCAGTAATTACAGAATCATGAATTTGCTTTGCTTCTTTTAGATGAAGAGTTTCATCTTTATATCTTGCAGAAAAATGGGTCAGAATTAGATTTTTTACTCTAGCATTTGCACCAAGTGTAGCTGCCTCTTTTGCAGTAGAGTGACACGTTTCTTTGGCTCTTTCCTTCAATTCATCTAAAAATGTTGCGTCAAAAACAAGATAATCACATTTTTCAAAAAATTTCTCTAATTCGTCAGTTGGCATTGTATCTCCTGAAATTCCAATTTTTTTCCCAGGTCGTTTTTCACCTAACACCTGATCCGATGTAATTACTTTCTCACCAATTTTAATCTGTTCTCCATTTTGTAATTTATTCCACAAATGTCCTTCAGGAATTTTCATCTCACGTGCTTTCTCAAGATTGAATCTACCTGGTTTGTCTTTTTCATCAAAACGATATGAAAATGCAGGAACGGAATGACTTGCTCTGCATGCATATACTGAGTAAAATTTAGAATCTAAAACTTTTCCTTCATCTACTATTGAAATCAATATTGGAAATGACAATCCAAAATTTAATACATTGATATTTGCAGCAATGAATTCATCTATTCCTTTTGGTCCATAAATTTCTAAAGATTCCGTTCTATGTTGCATTGTCATTGTTTGAAGAAGTCCCAAAATTCCTACACAATGATCACCATGTAGATGTGTAACAAAAATTTTCATTTTCTTATTCCAACCCAAGCCAGATTTAAGAAACGAAATTTGTGCTGATTCTCCAGCATCAAACATCAAAATTTCTCCCTCTCGTTCAAGACAAATGCATGATAATCCTCTATTCTCTGTAGGTTGTGCAGCAGATGTTCCCAAAAATACAAGTTTCATTTTATCAAAATTGTCCTGGTCAAGCTTTTATGCCTATAGATATCATAAGTCTTTGATGGATTCATATTCAATTCTTTTTCAAATCCCTTTTTACACATTATTGCAATCTTCTTACGTCTAGGAAGTTTGGATACAAATTTTTTAATTAATTCTTTAGGATCTTCTGATGCTTTAGATGCGATTCCATAAGGGAGATCTGTGACGATCCCATCAAATTTATCTTCCATACTTGTAAATTCACTAAAATCTGCGTTGATCATTTTTGATTTGAAGCCATTTGCTTCTAGGTTTTCCTTTGAAATTTCGTACATTTTTTTATCAAAATCTACTCCAATTGCTTTTATGCCCATGGATTCAGCCTCCAAAAGTGTGGTACCAGTACCACAAAATGGATCGCATACAGTTTCTCCTTCTTTTAATCCAATCAAATTAATCATTACCCTTGCTAATTTCCAATCTAATTCATGTGGATGTTTTCGGATTTTTTTAGGCCTTTTAGTAAATTCGCTTGGTCTTGAAAAACCAAAAAAATTTTCTTGATTTGTAAAAATTAAATAAATAATAATATCAGGATTTTGCAAGTCTACCTTAGCTTGAGAAAGCTTGGAAATCATATCCCCCATCGAGCTTTCTAATTCTGGAATTTCAAACTTTTTTGAGGATAAGTTTTCTATTCTACACGCAAAAGTTTTAGCATTTTTTAAAACTTCAAAATTATCTTCTTCTAAAAATAGTCCAGACATTTTCCTTAAGATTTGACCAGATATTTTTACAAAAGTTGCACGCTGTGCAATTACTTCCCAATTTATTTTTGATTGTATTATTACCAAATTGGAAAATGATTTTGATTTGGCAAATCGATCATAAGTTTTTGCAATAGCAACTATTTCATCTTTAGCAATTTCTAAATGATCTTTAGACAATATAAAAAAACTTTCTGGCATTATTTTATTGCCTTTGCAATTGTGCTTGAAATATCTACAATAGATGTTTTACCTGGTATAGAATTACTACTAATAATTTTTGCAACTCCAGAAATTTTCATTTTCTTTTCTGCATCATTTACTAGTAAAGCATGTGTACAGGCAACAAACACTTGGTTACATTTTTGTTTTTTAAGAAATTTAGTAGCTTTGATTATACTTCCGCCTGTACTAATCATATCATCTACTAAAATCACATCTCTACCTATTACTTTATCTAGGCCTTCAGTTTTAATTTCAACTTTACCAGTTTTACGATCGCGTTTTTTTTCCAGTGTAATATACTCTGATCCAAAATTATTGGCAAATTCTCTCGCTCTTTCTTTTCCACCTTGATCAGGAGAAACAACTAATGGATTTTTTAGTTTAACATTTTTGAAATATCTTACCAAATCTGGAATGGCAGATATATTTTCAGTTTTGATTTTAAAGTGTTTTAGTCCCATTTTACTATGAATATCAACAACTATTATTTTTGAGGCACCTGCACCCTTGAACAATTGTCCAAGGACCTTCATTGTTACAATTTCTCCAGGTAAAAATTCCCTATCTTGTCTCGCATATCCCATGTAAGGAATCACCACAATTACTTCAGTAGAATAATCTCTTGCCTTTGAGACTAGAGATAATGCCTGAATAAGATTTGAATCTACTGGCGGATATATTGATTGAACTACGATAGTTTTGTCCTTTGAGAGTTTTCCTTTGAGAGTGATTTTATTTTCTCCGTCTGGAAATATTTTTACTTCTGAATTTACAAAGTTTGCTTTAAGTTTTTTTGATATTTTTTTAGCTAAATTTTCTGAAGAATTACCTGCAATAAGATTAATCAACATATGATCGTGTAGACAGGGGATTCTTAAGTTTTGAGAAAAGAAATCTATTCATCTCCCCCTCCACGACCAATGTCTCCCATACCAAATTCATCTACAACTTTATTTCTATCCTGTTCCTTTTGATTAATTTCTTCGTATTCCTTCTTTTCATCTCCTTGGTAAATAGTTCTAATTGGCCATGGAATTCTAATATCATACTTTTTAAATTCTTCATACATGATCATTCTTAGATCTGTTTTTGTTTTGAATTGTGCCCCATAATCTTTAACGTAAATCCACATTGTAAAATCTAAAGCAGAGTCATTAAATTCATTAAATCTAACAACAGGCTGAGAAATATCGACCTGAAGATCCTTGTCACATCCACAGCTTGGTTTATTTTTGTCTAGATATGGACATCTGGTTTGTCTAACTAGGTGTCTTCCTTTAGTGTCAACAATTTCCTTCATACCCCGCTTTCCAATTTTAACAAGAATAGATGCAACTTGTTTGGGATTGTTCAGATATGAAACCCCAACCTTTACGATAGCTGGTACCAATTTATTTTCCTTAGTATAGTTTATAATTTGAGCAGTAACCAAGTGCCTTGTTGGTATTATAGCAATGGATTCGTGCATTGCATCCCTGACATAGGTAACTCTGGGCGTGATTTTGTGCACATATCCATTATACCCAGTGTCAAGTTTGATTCTGTCGCCCTCTTGAAAAATCTTATCTTTTCTAATTAGCAAATATGCAAAATAATTTTGCATCGTTTCTTGTAAAGCTAAACCTATACCAATTGCAAATCCACCTGTCGCAGTAGCCAATACAAACAGATCAACTCCCCACCATGCAACTACTCCCAGAATAGTTGCTACAAAAATTCCAATTGGTAAAACCTGCTTTGTTGATTTTGGTAGACCTTCTCTTTGTTTTTTTGCATAACCAGGAGGTCTTGAACTAGGAATAAGTGGTTCAAAATTGTGAATTCTCTTTTCTTCTCTCCAAACATCGATTGGAAAAATTTCATCTGGCTTGGTACCAGGCTTTAATTTTCTTCCAGATTGATTATTTCCAGTTATACAATTTTTAAAATATTTTTGATATTTTACTCTCTCTGATTGCTTCCATTCCTCAAATGGATCTTTAACTAATTTTTCATAACTACCAATTGGATTGCCTTTGGTAGTGCGAAATTCTTCAAGATATTGTAAACCTTCTTTAGTTTTTAGATGATTTTGAAATTCGTCTTCAGGTATTTCATCTATAGTAACTTTAGGTGGCATCCATTTGTACAATTTATGGAACAAACCTCCCTCATCATCAGAAAATCCTCGATAATCAAACCAAGCATCAAAATCATTTTTTTCAAGATTAGATTTGTCTCGTTTGGTAAGAGCAATGGGAATTAGATGAGAAATAGTGTATCCTATTACCAAAATGTTAAAGGTATTGAGAATTTTTGCAAAAGTTGCCTGAGGAGTTAATTCATTATCAACTATTGTTTCTTGGTCAAACAAACCAGATGTTTGCATGTAGGCATTAGTTGATGAGATAAGTGCAATTGCAAAAAACGGTAAAACAGCCCTACGGATAAATCTGGATAGATGTGGTCTGGTATAGTATATTTTATGAGATTTTACAAAATTAGAAAATTTGCTATATGCTAATGCAATGATAATAATGCCCACAATCATTACAATAAATGCAAATTGTAATGGCTCAGAGGAGGCTAATAATTGTGATACGGTATCAAACTCACCAATTGAAATTTGTGAAATTTCTTCTTCTGCCATCTTTTTCCCCTCCTAATTTGTTTAGTTTTCTAGAATACAAAGGTTGAGTATTAATACCATTTCTTGTAGTAAATTTTATCAAAAATTTCTGTCTTTTTCATCTATTTTCAAGCCTAAAAATTATGTAACCTTTAACAAGGGGAAATTGGTATTGTACAAAGTGACTTATCAAGAGACGGCGTGGGGCGAATCTCCTTCTCTAAAGTCGTACACATTAGCAAATTTTCGCGATATTCCACAAATACAAAAACTTTCTGAGCAAACACAATTTGACATGGAAGTTGTAGGAAATGTTTTACCGTTTAAAGCCAATAATTATGTAGTTGAGCAATTAATTGATTGGAATAAAATACCTGATGATCCAATGTTTGTTCTAACATTTCCACAAAAAGGAATGCTTTTACCCCAACATTTTGAAAAAATGTCAACTGCACTTAAAAATAATTCTGATAAAAAAGAGATTGCAAATATTGCAAACGAAATTCGGTTACAACTAAATCCTCATCCAGCAGGTCAGATGGAGCTAAATGTTCCAACCTTAAATGATGGGACAAAATTGTATGGAATGCAACATAAATACAAAGAAACATGTTTGTTTTTCCCAAGTCAAAGTCAAACTTGTCATGCATATTGCAGTTTTTGTTTTAGATGGCCACAATTTGTTGGAATGGATGAAATGAAATTTGCAATGAAAGAAGGTGAACAACTTGTTCAATATCTAATTGAACACCCAGAAATTTCTGATGTACTTTTTACAGGAGGTGATCCGATGATTATGAAGGCTAAAATATTTTCAAAATACATTGAAACTCTAATTGATGCAAAACTTCCAAATTTAAAGACAATTAGAATAGGAACCAAGTCACTTTCTTATTGGCCATACAAATTCCTAACAGATGACGACTCTAATCAAATGTTAGATATTTTTAAAAGCATCACCAAAAATGGTCTTCATCTTGCATTTATGGCACATTTTAATCATTTAACTGAATTGTCAACTAATTCTGTAAAACGAGCAATTCAAGAAGTACGAGCCACAGGAGCTCAGATTAGAACACAATCACCACTTTTGGCCCACATTAATGATGATGCAGATATGTGGGCAAAAATGTGGACACAACAGGTTCAACTAGGATGTATTCCTTACTACATGTTTGTTGTAAGGGACACTGGTGCTCAGCATTATTTTGGAATTTCACTAGCAAAGGCCCAAGAAATTTTCCGAAATGCCTACAAAAAAGTTACTGGTCTTGCAAGAACTGTCAGAGGCCCTAGCATGTCAGCTACTCCTGGCAAAGTTCAGGTATTAGGTGTAGTTACAATCATGGGAGAAAAGGTGTTTGCCTTGCGTTTCTTGCAAGGAAGGAATCCTGAGTGGGTTCAAAGACCATTTTTTGCAAAATATGATGAAAATGCCATATGGTTAAATGAACTAAAACCGGCGTTTGAAGAAAAATTCTTCTTTGAAGAGGAATTAAACAAGATCCAAAAAATAAAATCTTATGAAGATTATCCAGAATCTTAAGTTTTACCTTACCCTTTAGGCAAAAGAATCTTACAAACTAACATTAGTAAAATGATATGCTAAAAAATTTAATTGAACGCTGATCAGGTATTACAATCTTTGAAAGATGATGATATTGCGTATGTAAATCTCTGGTTTGTTGATATGTTTGGAGAATTACATAGACTTGGAATGCCAAGTTATGCAATTGATAAACAAAGCTTTGAACATGGATTAGAAAAATTAGATGCAAGCTCCATTGTTGGATTCAAATCTGTGAATAATTCTGACATGATTCTAAAACCAGATCCAAAATCTTTTAGAATTTTACCTAGTGACTATGACCCAGGAAACAGAAAAAACTGTATATTGTTTTGTGATCTTTATGAAGGAAATACTATAGAAGAAACAAGATATAATCGAGATTCAAGAGGAATTGCTTTCAAAGCTTCTGAACAATTAAAGAATTTTGGTATAACACACACTAACTGGGGACCTGAAATTGAATTTTTTGTATTTGATAGCATTAACGTTTATCCATCACCGTATGCTGCTACTCACTCAGGTGGAGGATCGGGGTATTCTATTGAATCAAAAGAATCGCCTTGGGCAAAAGGAAACGTTAGTACTGCAATTGATATTAAAGAAGGATATTACCCAGCCCAACCAAAAGATACGCTTGAAACTTTTAGAAAAGATGTTTGTGATGATCTTTATAATAACTTTGGAATAAAAGTAGAGGCAGAACACCACGAGGTTGCAACCTCAGGACAATGTGAGATTAATCTTGTTTATGATGAAATGATGACTATGGCAGATAGTGTTGTGGCTGTAAAAAATATTGTTAAAGTCAAGGCCAAGCGAAAAAATAAAGTGGCGACTTTTATGCCAAAACCAATTTTTGGTGATAATGCCTCTGCCATGCATACCCATCAAAGTTTATGGGATGATAAGATCAATGTTATGTTTGATCCTGATGATAGTGTTGCTCAAATGAGCCAAATTGGAAGATATTACATTGGAGGAATTTTATCACATGCACGGGCACTTTGCGCAATTACAAATCCCACAACTAATTCCTATAAACGACTGGTTCCTGGATTTGAAGCACCAGTGAATGTGTGTTGGGGTATGGGAAATCGTTCTGCTGCAATTCGTATTCCAATGTATTATAGAAATCAAGAAAAAAGTAAAAGAATAGAATATCGTGTACCTGATCCTACTGCAAACATTTACCTTCTCGAAGCTGCTTTATTATTGGCTGGATTAGATGGGATAAAAAATAAAATTGATCCAGGAGATCCTGTTGAAGAAAATGTTTACAAATTAAGTGCAGAGAAAAAAAGAGAATATAAAATAGGATCACTTCCAGTTTCGTTAAAAGGAGCACTTGATTCATTGAATAGTGATCAGTCATTCTTAGAAGAAGTATTCACAAAAGATTTTCTAGAGAAATATTCAGAATTAAAATACAAAGAATACACAGCATTTGCACAGACCCCAACTGCATGGGAAGTTTCAATGTATGCTGATGCCTAAAGTTTTTGATCAAACCATACACCAAAAAATATCTATGACAAATTTCATTTAGAGAAAAATGCTAAAACATTTTTAACTTTAAAATTGACTAGCTAATTATTGAATTTTAGATATTTAGCATTGTTTTTACTATTAATCCCTGGATTTTTTGGTAATGTATTTGGCCATACTATTGATTCAGTAGGTGATTATAGATTAGAGATTGGCTGGATGAATGAGCCGGTAGTGTCTGGTGAGACTAATGGAATTGAACTATTTGTTAGTCCTTTGGAATCTGGATTGTCTTTAGAGGAACAAGAATTCAAAAATGGAGTACTTGGACTTGAAAAATCTTTGAAAATGCAATTAATTTTGGCAGACCATAAAATTACTCTTCCATTCTCAGAAGATCATGATATTCCTGGAAAATATTATGCCTTTGTAAATCCAACCGTAGCAGGATATTATCAAGCAAACATTCTAGGAAATATTGGTGATACCACTGTCAGTCTATCAATGCATCCACCCAAAGTAGATGAAAGGTCATACATTGAATTTCCTGAGTCATCTGATTTGACATTGAATCAGCTAATAGATGGACATACTGCAGTTGTGGGAGAAGTAAATGATTTGAAAGAATCAGTAAATGAACTTGAAAAACAAAATCAACAAATGAGTATTGGATACATTGGAATAGGATTGGGAATAATAGCAATTATTATTGCATTATTAGCACTTGGTAGAAAAAGGAAGAATTTTTAACTCACACTAAAAATTTACCGTTTTAATACATTTCTTGATATCTTAATTTTAGTTGTTCATGAGGCATTACGTAGGAAAATGCCCTTACAATGTCTGTTTTACTTATCAACCCTACCAGATTTTGATTAGAATCTAATATAGGGATTCCACTAATTTTGTACTTTATCATTAGACTTGCAGCTTTTGCCAAATCTTCATTTTCTCCAATGGTTACAAGACTATCTTCAAGTAAATCATTTACAATAACTTCCTTATCTAATGGAAGCAAATAATCTCGTGAACGTGTTTGACCTCTTGTAAAATAATCACTATGATTCAATAATGTACTAGTTGTAATTAGTCCAATAGCTAATCCTGTGCCATCAGTTACTACCAATTTGGAGACTTTATTATTATTCATTAAACTTAATACAAATTTTAAAGAATCTGATTTTCTGCAGGTAACTATTTTTTTGCTCATAAAATCTTTTACTAGATATTTGCCACCAAAAACATTGGCATACGTTTTAACTAAATCTGTTCTTGAAATTATTCCTGATAAATCTCCATTCTTATCTACAAGTATTACTGAACCAATTTTCAAATTTTCCATTTTAGAAGCACATTGATAATAGTCATCTTCCAATCCATCAGAAATTAATACGATATTTTTTTGCATAAGGTGTTTTATTGGTATCTCATCAACGGCCCTTGCCGTTTTATCTTCTTCAAGAAATTTATTGATATCTCGTTCTGTAATGATTCCCAATGGTTTAGTTCCATCAGTAATCACCAATCGTTTTACAAATTTGAATTGCATTTTCTGCAATGCCTCAAAAACTGATGAATCAGGTTCTACCGAAATTACTGGTGAAGAAAACAACTTTTCCATGTTTATCTAATCAATTTTTTGATTTAAAACAGATCACTGATTTTCAAATTTGATTTCAATAAAATGAAAGGAATAGGTTTTAGGAAATATTGGGAACTATTTCAATCTCAACATTACTGCCATTAAAGGATGTGGCAATAGCTTTTATCCTACTTTTGTAGAGGAAATATTTTTTACCATCATCACTGATGGACCCTGAAATTCCTAAAAGTTTGTTATCATGGAGAGTCTGTAATCTTCTATAGACTGTACTGATTGGAATTTTGGTTTCAGCACTTATCTCCATAGCTGATTTTGACTTTTCCATGGCAATCTCTAAGATGGATCTACAATACTTGTCAGACATTACCTGAAGTATCGCATCTTTTCTAGAATCATCTTCAACTTTTCTTCCTGAGATTAACGCTTGCATGGCTAAATTTCCTTTACTTTCGATTTATTAGATCAGTATACTTTGCCATGCAATGCACTCTGGTATTTAAAAAAGGCAGTTTTTCTGATTTTTAAACAAATCCTTCATATTTTGTGCAGAAAAAAAGTAGAAATAAAGTTATGATTCAATTAAGCCAAGAATTGTGGTATGTATGGTAGAGAGTAACTATGACATATTGAACATAGTTGAGGGTTCTACAGAAAAGGAAATTAGAGATGGATTTAGACGATTAGCTCTCCAATTTCACTCCGATAGAGGAGGAGACAATGAACAATTCATAAAAATTAAAGAAGCATATGAAGATCTAAAAATTGGCAAAAAATACCCCGAGACGAATATTGAAAAATTAAGAAAATCTAGGGTATACTCTGGAGATTCTGAAGAAGATATTAAAAGAAAAAATCGAATTTTAGGTCAAGAATTATCAAAAGAAATGCAAACAGCTCAAGATTGGGCCTTTGCTTTGAACACGTCCAACTTAACTGCCACTAGACTATTTGGATCTAAAACTTTAGGAGAAATAGAGCTTGAAAGAAAAGCAAACGGAGCTCTTTCGATAAAAGGAAATTTTATGGCAGGAGAATTATCTTATGATGGACCTATCGTAATGCAAGGGAATGTTACAAGTCCCTCATGGACAAAAGAATTTAGATCAATAATTCATCTTACTAGAGGAGATTTCAAATTTGTCAACCCAATTGAAAACAAGTACAAAATTGAGAATGGTGCACAAATAATCGTAGATAATGGAAATGCTGTGGTAGGAAATGTTTTTGGAAGAAAATACAAATTACAAGATCCAGAAGGTAGAGTTGGACTATATCTTTCGCAAGAACACAGGACACAAATTTTAGCACCTCGCGGGAAAATTATTCTAGAAAATGCGGTAAATACAGTCTCACTTGAAGCCGATACAATAATTGCGCTAAATCTTGAAGATGATATAAAAATCAAGGGTAGGGAAATACTACTTTATGGCAGCAAGGTAACATATGATGTCGTTATTGAATTAAAAAAAGAGGGAACAATCAAATTTTTCGAGGATTTTTCAATTCAGGGAATTAGTAATGATGCAAAAATTAGAATGGAAAATGGCAAGGAAATTCGATTATTTGATCTTAAAACTAAAAAGATTAAGGATTTAGCAGATGAATTTGTACCCAACAAAAATAATTACCATAAAGATGACACAATGGTAGGAAAAGGCTTTACCATTACGTACCAAATGCTGGAGAATCTTGATAAAAAATCAAGCAAATCTAGGTGGAGATTTGGCTCTTAATCTTAAAATCGTAAAATTTTACCCCTTCTAGAATTAATCATTCTAACTGACCTGGATATTTAACAAAGACTTGATATTCATATAAAATTATAGAATAGATGAATTGACTATTTCTTTTGCTTTGGATAAAAAATTAATTCTTTTAGTAATGAGCGTATCAATTATCGCTTTATCGATTACCGGATTTCTGAGTTTTAATTATGCAGAACAAATTCTTAAAGAAAGAACTGGTGAACAATTATTTGGTGAATCAACCATACGAGGTGATACCCTCCGGATAATGTTTGAATCACGTATCGAACAAAATCAAATTATTACAACTGATCCTATGATCCGAATTCTAGTTACAGAATTAAATCAAACTCCAGAAGAGACACTTCAAAACAAAATTGAAGAAAAACGCAGAGATTTTCTGACACAAATTCAAGCTTTTCAAACATTAATTGGATTTTCTATTGGATTTGAAGACGTTAAGATAATTGGAAAAAATGGAGATATTTTCTTTTCACTTGGAAGAATTGAGAAAGATAATTTTCAAAATGATCCCTTATTTCAAAAAGGATTACATACATCATTTGTAGATTTTGAACCTTTTCAAAACAGTAAAAAAATGATTGTGATATCTCCAATTTTTGCACAAGATAGTAAAATTGGAGACGAAGCCATTGGAGTTGTCATATCTAGAATGAGAACTGCAGCAATAGATGGTATTTTACTAAATAGAAGTGGACTAGGAGAATCAGGGGAAATCTATATTGTTAATAGTAATTTCACGATGTTATCTGAATCTAGATTTACGGAAAATACTATCTTTAACCAAATAGTAAATTCAACTCCTGTTAAAAACTGCTTTAATGAGGGATTAGATTATGAAGGACTTTATCTAGACTATAGAGAAATTCATACCTATGGTTCCTCTTATTGTGCAAGTGATTTAGGATTTGTATTACTTGCAGAAATAGACGAATCAGAAACAATCCAACCAATCTTAAATCTCCAAAGCAGAATATTTCAAACTGGTTTGTTAATTACAGCAATGATGGCAATAATGGCATTTATTATTTCAAAAACCCTCTCAAAACCATTAATAAAATTGAAAAATGCTGCAAACACAATTGCAGGTGGCAATTTTGAGGTAAGAACAAAGATTACAACAAAGGATGAGATAGGTGAACTCTCTCATGCTTTTGATTCAATGGCTCAAAAACTCCAAGAATCATTAATTGAAATTAAAGAAAAAGAAAACGTGATTAAACAACAAGAAGACATTCTTTTGCAATTTTCAAATTATAGTGAAAAATATTGTGTTTGTATGATAGACATAATGAACTCCACAAAAATCACTTCAAATTTATCAGATTCACAAACAAGTGAATTCTATAGAATTTTTCTCAACTCAACAGCATTGATCGTTCGAAATTATAGTGGTATAGTTGTCAAAAATATTGGTGATGCTTTATTATTCTATTTTCCTGTAATTAATTCTGAAATAGAACTTACAATAAAAAAATGCCTTAATTGTTGTTTAGCATTAGGAGAATCACACGAGGAAATTGAAAAAAAATTACAAAAAGAAAATCTGCCGGTTATCGATTATAGAACCAGTGCTACTTTTGGAATGGTAAGAATAGCTAGAACCTCAACCTCGTCGGTTAATGATATTTTTGGAGCTACTGTTAATCGATGTGCTAAAATAAACAGGACTGCCCCAGCAAATGGATTGATTATAGGTAAAGAATTATTTGAAAATGCCAAAACTCTGGAGGATTATATCTTTAAAAAAGTAGAAAGTGAGATTGTTTCTCCGGAACATGGCTATACCGTATATATCGTTTCTAGAAAACAAAAATAAATCAAAATTCCTTTAATGGTAAAAAAATTAAATTATTTCAGATGATTTTTGTTTTGTCGAAATGTCATAAGACTGTTCAACATTTGTGATGAAGATTTTTCCGTCCCCCTTATTTCCAGTATGAGCTACATCCATAATGGCTGATATAGCAGAATCTAATTGGGAATCATTTACAACCGTTATAATTACATCTGTAGAATTAAATTCAATTTGCTTTCCACCAATTTCTGGTCTTTCTCCTCCTCCTTGACCTAAGGATTCAATCAATGTAACTCCACTTACACCTACACCTCGAATTGCTTTTACTACTTGTCTTGAAACCTCACTTTGAACAATAATCTCAATTCGTTTCATATGATTTTTGAGAAAAATTACAATTTAAAAATATCTAAACCTTCTCTAATTATCATACCTGACTATCAATAAAGAAAATCTTCTTATCATTAAATAAATTTAAAGTGTAAATAATCATATCTTGTATCAAATACATACTTTAATTGTATTAGGAGTACTTTCTTTGGTTTCAAGTGCTTATGCCGAAGATTACATTGTAAATATTCCATATGGGTCATTTAATCCTGAATTAAATACCCCTGCAGAGGTTTGGTACGATCCACCAGTAATTGCTATTACAGTAGGTGATTCAATTATTTGGTACAATAATGATAGAGAAGGTCATACTGTTACCAGTGGTGAAGGGTCTGGAAGATTTGGTTGGATGGATGATAATTTTGGAACTCCAGATGGAGGATTTGACAGTGATCGATTTCTGCCAGGAGAATCATGGAATCATAAATTTGATGAGTCTGGTACTTTTTCATATTTCTGCACAATTCATCCCTGGATGGAAGGTGTGGTAATTGTTGAGAGTAAAATTCCAGATTTTCCACACGATGCCACTGGACAGAAATTAGAATTTCCACTTTTGCAATATACTCCAGATAGACAAATAGAAGTTAATCTTAGCTGGGATCCACCAGTAATTAAAACTCATGAAAAAATTCAATTTGTCTATCAATTTTATGATCCGACTACAAATTCTAATCTGGCAAAAATGAAATATGACTTTATTATTTTTCAAAACGGAAAAGAACTTTTCCGTGATGAAGGATTAAATCAAATTGGTGGTGATTACCGTAATTTTATTTTTGATCAATCTGGTTCAATAATTATTAGAATGGAAGGAATTGAAGCTTTATCTATTTTAGCTGAAGGAGGAGTTACAGTATCTGGGAAAGTCGAGAACAAAGCTCAAAGATCCGTTGATTTTACTGGTGTAGTTTATGATAACCCCGAAAAAACTAGTCATGAAGCTTATCATGTACAACCTGCACAAAGACTAGAACTCTATTATGAAATGACTATTGCAATTATTTTGATACCTGCAGTCATGTTTATAGGAATAATTATTTGGATGAAACGAACCCCCAAAATCCCCGAGGGTAAATCAAGTGCAGTATGAAATTCACTGACGAGATTAAATTCAAACGACATTACACAAAAGTACCCCCTTCAAAACCAGAGCATTACAAACAAAAATGGTATTGGGAAAATTCCATTTTTCCATGATTGTAAACTAGTTCAAATCATATTTTTTTTAATTAACACGGGTAACCTACGTTTAATATCTATTAATTTAAAAATTAATTATGAAAGATAATCTAGTAAAAATCAGTCTATTAGTTATTTTATCAAGTTTTGGATTTTCAAATTTTTCTTTTGGTCAGGATACTCAAACATCAGGAGGTGTTGATATTGATGGTTCGTGGTATTTGGGTGAAGGTCTCAAGAAGGGAGATTATTTCGAGTATTCTTTATGTGAAATAAATCTTAATGACTGTTCCCCTATTACATTGAAAATGTGGATCAAAGGAGACATACAAAATATCAGTGAAACATTATGGGATGCGAAAGTTGTAGTCGAAGATCAGAATAAAATCATTATAGGTTCTTTGGGTCTTGGTAAAACTGCTCCTGAACCTATATTGTTTGATGATAATATTTTTGAGTATACCAGTGCATTCAAATCTTCATTAGCTTGGTTGTCTGCTTTTACTACTGGAAATGAAAATGACCGAATTCATGGACCAAAAGAGTTTAGATCTGCTTCATGGGGGGAAATAGGACCCATTGGTGGTGGAAGTAACGCCCAATTAATTACAAATAGAGTAGAGACAATTACTACGCCTGCCGGAACTGTAGATACCATTGTTGTTGGCTGGTATAGCGGTAATGATAATGAAATATGGCTAGTGGATGATTTTCCTTTTCCTGTTAAAGCATTAACTTATGCAGGGATTACTGAGGGCAATGCTCCAATAATGTATCAGTTCACTTTGTTAAATTATAAAGAAAATATCATGGATGATCCTTTCAAAGATGTAGAAGAAACAATCCAAAAAGAGGAGTTACTGAATTGTCCTACAAAATTTTATGATTATACCAGTGATCGTGTTTCTACAAATACACATTCCATGATGATTCAGTACAATTATTCTCCGCTAACACCTATTGAGGGCTGTAATATTGACTGGAAAATAAATTTCCTTAGCAAGTATAATGATCTTGAAATTCTAGATCAAATTCATTATGATATTTGGGTAGTCGATGAGGAAGGCAATAAATTGCGTTCATATGCACAAGAGATTGGAGAAGATAATCTGTATAATGAATTTGGTCGAGTTCATCATCTTCTTCAAATAAAAGAAAAAGCTGGACTAGTACGCTATTCGATATTTGTTCATGGTACAGGACCAGAACAAGAAAAACCTGATGCATCCATGAGTGGATTTGCTATTGTCGAAATTGAAATCGAGGAGAATCCTCTACTTGAAAAATTAAGTGAAAATGTTGTTTCATCTTCTATAATTCCAGAATGGATTAAAAGCAATGCAGGTTGGTGGGCAAATGGCGACATTGATGATACAACCTTTGTCCAGGGAATTCAATTTTTAATTAAAGAAGGCATCCTGAATATTCCTCCAACTACTCCAGGTTCTGGCTCTGGTGGAAATGAAATTCCAGAATGGATTAAAAGCAATGCAGGTTGGTGGGCAAATGGCGACATTGATGATACAACCTTTGTCCAGGGAATTCAATTTTTAATTAAAGAAGGCATCCTGAATATTCCATAATTCTATTGAAAATTATAATTTTTTAGAATATTTTATGCCTGAATTTTTTTGAAATTAATTGTGAAGATTTAACCAAATGATTAGGGAAACCGTATTTGTACAAGTACTATTGGACAAATTTGGTTATTTTAAAAATATAAAAATAAATTGAAAATGATCGAATCGACTAGTCTACTAGTTCGGTCCAACCTTTTACGAAGACTGAATCTTTGTGAAGAGGCACTGGTTGTCCAACTGTAAAGTCCATTGGTCTCATCCAAAAGATTGCTTTTGTTGGGCATACACCGATGCATGCACCGTCAGTAATGCATCGTTCTGGATAAAAGACAAATGCTTTACCTCTTTTCCAGCCTTCTACTGGTTTTACTCTAAGGACATCTGGACCAAGTGTTGTACAGATTTCTACACATAGTGCACATCCGATACACATTTGTTCGCTGATGTCTGGAAGTATTGCTACTGGCATAACAAAAATTTTTTATCTTTTGATCTTTATATAACTTACCGAGGAAATTGAATTTATAACACCGTTTAAAATTTTATAACGGCGTTTGAAAATCTGATCGCTTTAGCAACATTATTTCCTAATTTTAAAAGATTTAGAATCTGGCTGGTTTTTATCAATAATATTTAAAATCAAACTTGTTTCAGACATTTCTAAATAATACATTCCAGATTGTTTTGAATCCATTAAATGTCTCCCACCTGGAGAAAGAGTCCATTCTTGATTATTATTTTTTATGGTCATTGCAGTGACCATAATCTGCGATTTTGTATATCTGGCTACAGAGGATAAAAGCATAATAGCCGCATTGATAAATCTGCTAGATTCTAATTCATCAAACATGTTGTAAATCCCATTTAAAGAATCTAAAATTACGAGCGATTTTTCTCTTGATATTTTTTCAATAATTTCTTTTAGGTTCTTTTCCCAATTGATCCTATCAGAGCGAATAATTCTTACATTTTCATTTTTTTTAATCATTTCAGAACACACATAACCACTATACAACAAATCAAAATCTAAAAAAATTACAGGGATAGCACAAGAATCGATTAATCTATTTAAAAATTCAGTTTTTAGAAAAGGTTTAGAGCATAAAATAAAACTCGGATTTTTTTCGGAAAATTCACTTTTCATTTGAACAAAATCATTATCTAAAATTAGGTTAGGATTTTTATCCAACACTAAATTATTCATTAACAGATATAATAATGAATTTAGAGCCAAAGGATGTATCTGAGGATTTTTCATCTAACAAAATCTATCTAAATAACGCATCAGTATCCCTAATGCCAACGCAAAGTATTGAGGCAATGAAAGAATTTTTAATTTCATACAATTCGCTGGGACCAGATTCTCTTGAATCTGAACCATTTGTTGCAGAAAAATTAAGAAATACTAGAAAAATTATCTCAAAGATAATTAATTGTCAGCCTGATGAGATTATTTTAACTCAGAGTACAACAGACGGAATAAATTTTGTAGCTAATGGTCTTTCTTTTGATTCATCCTCTAATATTATAATACGTGGGATGTCTCATGAACATCATGCCAATTTTTATCCATGGCTTCGACTAAAAAATAGACTAGAAATCAAAAATTTATCGATAGATGAAAATGGATTTTTTAATTTTAATCAATTTAAAAAATTTCTTGACAGCAACACAAAACTAGTTTCACTTAGTCATGCATTGTATAACACTGGTTCAATATTACCAATAGAAAAAATTGGTAAAATTCTAGATAACAAAATACCATTTTTCCTTGATAGTGCTCAAACAGTAGGATGTTCTGGTAATTTTGATGTAAAAAATCTTAAATGTAATTTTATGGCTTTTAATGGATCAAAATGGCTTTGTGGCCCTATGGGAACAGGATTGTTTTACTGTGATCGTAAATCAAGCGAATTACTTGAGCCTCTTTCTATAGGAGGTGAATCAGCAATAATGTACGATGAATCGAATTTAGCATTCAAGGACTTGCCTGAAAAATTTCAAACAGGATTCCGTAACTATGTTGGGATAGTTGGATTGGAATCCTCTGCAAACTATCTTTACAGATATGGTTTGGAAAACATACGTAAAAAAAACATTTACCTTTCAAATATGCTCAGAGAGGAATTATCAAAAAATAGCAAAATAATACTCTATGGTCCAAACAATCCCGAAGAGCGTACAAGTATAGTCTCATTTACCTTAGATGGACATGAATCACAAACGGTGGTTGAAAAACTAGAAAAACAGGGAATAATTTTAGCAGTAAGAGAAATCTATGACAAAAAAATAGTTCGAGCGTCTCCTCACTTTTTTAATACTGAATCTGAAATCCTTGAAGTTATCGATGCGATAAAAAAGTTATAGATTCTCTTGTTCCTCTATAACCATCATCGTTAAGGTTGATTGCACCTTATTGATTTTTCTAATCTTTTCTGTAATGATTGCACGAAGATTTTCAGCATTATCAGAAGTTAACTTCAAAACAATATCATAAACTCCATAAACACCTTGAATCTCAGATACAACATCTTCATTTTGAAGAATTTTTTTCGTATCATCAATTATAGTACTATCTGAACCTAGATCCGAATTCAATAATACATATGCTGTAGGCATGTTGCAGATTTTCATGAACAGTATTTAACCTTTCATAGACATCAAAAACTGATAAACTACCCTCAGAATTTCTTGATGTGAAACATCTAGATCTTACATTAACAATTTCTTTGTCAATTCCAAATTTTCCTGGTTCGCCTCCTCCTCAATTCATTTCATGGTCCACAATCAAGGATGAGGGTTTTAATCTAGAATTATTATTTTTAAGCTCTCATACAGGAACCCATCTTGATGCACCATATCACTTTGCAAAAAATGGAATAAAGATTCACCAAATTCCTATTTCTCGGCTTATCGGAGAAGGAATATTAATAAAAATTAAAAAATCAAAAGATCAATCAATCACCAAACAGGACTTGATTAATTTTGAGAAAAAAAATGGAAAAATCCCAAACTTTTCTTCTATTATATTTTTCACCAACTGGCAAAAAAATTTGAATAAAAAATTCTATTTTACAAATAACCCAGGATTATCTAAATCTGCAATTAGTTACCTTGTTTCAAAAAAAATCAATTTAATTGGAATTGATTCTCCAAGTATTGATCTTGGGATTGACAAGTTATTTTCAGCTCATAAAATTTTAGCCACAAATAATGTTCTCATAGTTGAAAATCTTTCAAATTTGGAAAAAATTCCCACTCTGAGATTTAATTTCATCATTTTACCTTTAAAGCTAAAAGATGCAACAGGTTCCCCTGTAAGGGCAGTTGCTAATTATTGAACAAAATGAAATCTATTTTTTTTATAATTTTTTGATAATTTGCCTACAATGGGAATCTTGTTTTCACAAAATTGACACTGATTTTTTTCATCAAGATTCCATGATTCTATATTAAAACTAAATCTTTTGATGACGATATTTTTACATTCAGGACAGTAAGTGTGTTCTAATGGATGTCCAGGAACATTTCCGATATAGGCATACTTTAATCCAATTTTTTTGGCAATTTCATGATGTTTTTCCAATGTTTCTACTGGAGTAGAATTAAATTCCATCATCTTATAATCTGGATGGAAACGCAAAAAGTGGATAGGCATTTCTGGCCCAAATTCATCATAAACAAATTTACATAAATTTTCTGCATACTCTAAACTATCCCCAACTTGTGGAACAACCAAATCTGTTATCTCTACGTGAATTTTTGTTTTATCTCTAATTTCTAAAAGTGTATCAAAAACTGGTTGAGGATCAGGAATCCCAATATATTTTCTTGTAAACTCTGGTTCAGCATTACCTTTGAAATCAACTGTTATAGAATCTAAAAACTCTCCCATCATTTTTACTGATTCTGGAGTATCGTAGCCATTTGAAACAAAAATATTGTAAAGATTTTTTCGGTGAGCTTCTACGCCACAATCTCTTGCAAATTCTATAAAAATCGACGGTTCATTGTAGGTATAGGCTATACCATCTGCTCCATTATTTACTGCAGTTTGCACTACCTCTTGTGGAGTCATATCTACACCTTCAATTTTTCTTCTTTGACTGATATCATAATTTTGGCAATATTTGCAGAGCCAATTACATCCAGTTGTGGCAATAGAATATACTTTTGAGCCCGGATGATAATGAGTTACAGGTTTTTTTTCAATAGGGTCAACATGACCTGCGATCACTTTACCATAAACAAACAGGTCTAATTTTCCATTTTGATTTCCTCGAACTCCACAAAGACCAATTTGTCCTTCCGCCATTTCACAATATCTAGCACAAGCTGTACAACGTACCTTATCGTTTGATAATTTTTCATAAAGAATAGCTTCTTTTCCCACTTTACATCATACTATCTTTTTTCTAATATAAGGTCGATGTACTTTTCGCAATACTAAAAATATACAACAAACCTTCATTATACATGAGTAAACCTGGAAATATGTGGAGAAAAGTCCACGGAAAAATTACTAAAAGACCCACTAATTTCTCATGGTTAATCGAAGAAAAACTTGCAGGCTCTGGAATACCCACTAGCTTTGATGAATTTGAATGGATTCTACAACAGGGAATAAAATCAATAGTAACGATGACAGAAAACCCATTACCTGAAAAATGGATAAATGAAATTGAATATTTGCATGTACCAACACCGGATCTAACGGCTCCCGATATGGAAAAAATAGATATGGCAGTTGAATTTATCCATGAAAATATAAAAAACAATCAAGCAGTAATGGTCCATTGTGCAGCTGGGATGGGAAGAGCAGGAACTATTTTGGCATCTTATCTTGTAAAATATCAAAAATATTCAGCAAAAGATGCGATAACAAAAATACGAAAGGAAAGACCAGGTTCTATTCAATCCGAAACACAAGAGTTAGCGATTACTTTTTATCAAAAACATTTAGGAAATTAAATAAACTCTGAAACTAATTTTCCATCAACCACTCTAATTTTCAATTTTATATTTTCCTGAAATTCTAAAGTCATCCCTCCTTCAGAATCTGGGTCTTCAACCTTAACCAATTCTGTCATTTTAAGTTGATCAAATTTTGCCATGTCATTCACCTATTCGGGAATAGATACCGTATCGATTTTACCATCAACTGCCTTTATGAATAAAAATCGGTTATCTTTAAAAATAAAAGTAATTCCACCTTCCTTGTCAGGTTCTTCAACTTCCAAAATGGGTTGTCCTAAAAGGCCATCATATTTTGCCATGTAATGTTTCCAAAATAGTTCCTTATATGCCTAATTGAATTAATTTTTTAATTGAGTTGGAAATTCGTATTAAAAAAAAAGTCTACAAATAAAAGGGATTATTTTTTCATGAAAAATAGAATTGGATCATAACGATTTATGCCAAAAAATCTTAGAGTTAGTACCTCAAGTTAGGTTTAGTGGCATTTTAAACTCTAGAGGAGATTTAGCCGTTCAAAGTAATCGAAGAGATTCTGGAAAATTATTGAATGAGGATGAAGTAAAAATGTCTGTACATTATACTTATCAAAGATGGACAAGCATTCAAAATCTTGCTCATAAAATCGGTAAAGAAAAGACAAACATTACAGAATTTGAGAAAGTTACTCTAATTAGCCTCCTCCTGAATGACGGAAATCTTCTCTTATTAAGCTCAGAACCCGCTGCTAATTATATGGAAATAATTTCCAAAGTCAAACAATTAATTCCTAATTAATAACATATTTTTACAATTAGTATCAGCCAGAATAAGTCAATTGAGCATTATCTAAGTTATTTTATTCTCAAATTATAAAGTGGTATACAAGTGGGATTATATTGAAAGGACTCTATTGGCTAATTTTAGGAATGTGTGTTTGGTTTATCCCAACTATTATTTTTCAGATTATTGTTACTTCGGGAGATTCTCAGATATCAGCCGAGGAAGCGGTATCTGATATTCCACGAGAAGTTGTAATTATTTTATTTGGAATAGCACTTCCAATTATTCTTAAGGGCGTAATTACTATACGAAAAGAAAGAAAAATAGCGAAGAAAGATTCAAAGAACAACAAGAAAAATTTTAAAAAAAAATAACTGTTAAAATTAGTAAAATTTTTTACGTCCTAAAATTAAAAAATAATTAATAAATTTTCCAAAATTTAGAGAAATTTACAATATCATAATTGAGAATCAGATAGTATAATAAATAAGCACATTTTTTTAATTTCTATATGAAGAAAATCGAGGCAATAATTAGGAGATCAAGCTATACCATAATAGCTGGCAAATTAAACACAATGGGTTACCCAATTATTGATAAACGAAATTTAGAGGATAGCCAAATTTTAGATACCCAAGAAGGATCGCAAGCTGGTGGATCATTTAGAGTAAATACAATTCCTCTTTCAAAAATTGAACTAGTTGTAACAGAAAAAGATGCTAGAAAAGTAATTGACCTTATTTCAAAAAATTCTGGATTCACATCGAGTAAAATAGGAAAAATTTTTGTATCAGAAATGGAAGAAGTTCTAGAAATTGACACACTTGAAAGTACTCAAGATTTAGAACTAGATGAAATTAATATTCCTCAAAAACCCAAAATCAAACGAAGTAGATTGGTTCCTCTTCAAAAATACACCTTACTTCGCCTTCAAGCTGTTTATGATGAAAACCATGAAACATTAGCCTCAGATCACAGGATAAAATCATTTAGTGACTTTGTTAATCATTGTATTATGGGGTATCTTCCGTCATTTGAAAAACAACTTAAACATCCTACAGTTGTTTACGGAAATAATTTTAGAGAATTTTAGATAACGCTTTCACCTTCATCACCAGTTGCAATATCTATTGCACGGAGAATAGGTGAAACGAAGATTTTTCCAACACTTCCTTTTTCTTTAATTATGTTTATCACTTGCTCTTCTTTGCTTTCTGGAACAACTAATTCTATAACATACTTTTCACTGAACTGTGGTCGAAATATGGCACTTCCTTTTGCAGCATGGATTTCAGGAGGAGGTTTCTTTCCACGACCCCTTACTTTGTTTACAGTCAAACCACCGATCTCAAAAGCCTTTAATGCTTCACTAATTGCCATTACGTCATTATTTCCAAGGAAGGCTTGAATTCTTATCATTTAATATGTTTCAAGGTTTTTCACAAATAATAGTTTCAGATTTTGATAATCAAGTGATAATCAAATAGTTATCAAACTTCGTTATTATTATTTAGTTTCACCAACTTTGAAAAATATTGCCAATAGATACAGGTGACACCGCATGGATGCTTGTAGCAGGAAGTCTAGTACTTTTAATGATTCCTGCGCTTGGTCTTTTTGAATCTGGTTTACTTCGAAAGAAAAATGCTGTATCTGTTTTTATGCAAATTTTCTTTGGTTTAGCATTACTTAGTGTGATGTGGTTCATATTCGGTTTTAGTTTAGCATTTGGTCCTGATGATACCGGTCTTGGATTAATAGGCAACATGGATTGGGTATTCCTAAAAGGAGTGCCTTGGAATGAGGCACTAGATTATGCACCGACAATCCCAGGTGTTTTGTTTGTTAAATTTCAGTTAATGTTTGCCGCAATTACACCTTTGTTGCTTACAGGAACTATAGCAGAACGAATGAAGTTTAGCTCCTTTATCATATTCATCGCTGCATGGTCAATACTCATCTATTATCCGTTAGTACATTGGGTATGGGGAGGAGGTTGGTTAAGTGCGATAGGTGTTGTAGATTTTGCTGGTGGAATAGTAATCCACACAAGCGTAGGAATGGGTGCACTAGCTGCTGCAATTGTACTTGGCCGCAGACGATTCTTTGGTCCTGCAATTGAAATTCCACATAGTATCCCACTGGCTGTAGTAGGTTCTTCTCTTCTGTGGTTAGGTTGGTTTGGATTTAACGCAGGAAGTGCATTAGCTTCAGGTTCTCTTGCAGGAAATACTGTAATTGTAACTCACATGGCCTCTTCAGTTTCTGCATTAATTTGGGTCGGATTATCTTGGATGAGAACAGGAAAACCATCTGTAGTTGCTGCCGTAAATGGAGCTATTGCAGGTTTAGCAGGAATCACACCAGCATCTGGATATGTAAGTGTAGAACACTCATTTATTATCGGAATTGCAATAGGACTTGCATCGTACTCTACAATTATTATCTTCAAGGAAAAGTTGAAAATAGATGATGCACTAGATGTTAGCTCTGTTCACGGAACTGCAGGTATTATTGGTGCATTATCAATTGGTATCTTTGCAAGTCAAGCTGTTAACCCAGGAGGGCCAAACGGTTTACTCTTTGGGAACCCAGATCAATTAGGAATTCAAGCAATTGGAGTGGGAGTTGCAGGAGCATTAGGATTTGGTGGTACTTACATAATTATGAAAATACTGGATTTCCTGGTTGGAGTAAGGGTATCACCAGAGGTTGAAGATGCTGGATTAGATATCAGTGAACATGCAGAACGTGCGTATGCCGATGAAGAGGAGTTCAAGCTAGAAATGGATGAATATGTGGATAGTTTGGAAGATAAAGGTGAATTCTTCTTTAATAAAAAAGATAAGTCAAAATAGATACAAAGAATTTCAGAAAATTATTTTATGGTAATTTCAAACTCTTTTGAATTATTTTTAATATTATCAGATTCTGTATAATCATGTTTTTGCCAAGAGGCATAAACATCTGCTCCAATCTTATGTGTTCCTGGCCCTAGATCTGAAGCTTTTACCAAAATTTTTTCATTAAAATCAAACAATTCTTGTCTTACTTCTTCTTCTGAAAGCCGAATAAATGGCTCAAAATTTTTGGCTACTTGAACCCAAATTCTCCTATCTTTCATAGGGTTTACCAATTTTGGATTTCGAGTCCAAAAAATTGCTGCCTTTCTATAGGTATCAATTGGTTTACCAATTTCCTTCTTCCTAAAACCCCCAGAAGTCAATTTTATACCGTACTTTAACTTGAAAGAGACATCATTATTGTTGTAGGCCTTCGTCCAATTGACCTCATTAAAGGCATTTCTAATACCCCCCTCAATTGAGAATTGGACATTAATCTCTAGTGTATCACTTGAAGAGTATTGATCCTTACCATTAATTAGAGAAATCTCTGAAATCTTACTTTCACTCATTCCTAATCATAATGATTTATATCCACAATAAGTTCTTTTTCCGAATACATGCACGCCCAAGTAGTTAGTTCAGAACCAAAAGAAATCAATTTATCCATTCAAAATACTGATGTAGGACTTTTGTATATTATTCAGCACGAACTACTCAAGACATCAGGCATTGATTTTGCTGGAGTTATCATTAAACATCCTCTAACCAATGAATGTTGGATGAGAGTTAATTCAAATGCCAAACCTATACAAGAAATCAAAAAAGCTACAGAAACTGCAATAAAAACTGCAGAGGCCCTGAAAAAATTATTTAATTCTACTATTAAGGGAAATTAAATGAAATTTTGCCCCAAGTGTAAGGTCAAATTAAAAAAAGATGGTGGCGAACTCAAATGTTCAAAATGTGGTTATATAGAAGGACAAAAAGTTACAGAGACAAAAAAAATTATTGGTGAAGAAGAACCAGATTTTTCACTTTTAGCTTTTGAAGGTGATGAAGGAGAAGACACAAATCCAACAATCAAATTAGAATGTGAAAAATGTGGTCATGATGAAGCAGTTTGGTGGATGTTTCAAACTAGAAGTGCAGATGAACCTACAACCAGATTTTATCGTTGTCAGAAATGTAAATACACCTGGCGTGATTACTCATAACGTTTAACTGGAACTTGGTCACCTAAAAATCAGTTTGACTTTTGGAGCAAAAACAAGTGGTTCAGATGATCTAAAAGCAATTCTTTCAGCTATATCTACACTTGTAGAGGAAGCAACATTTGTTGCAACAGCAGAAGGAATAACTTTTAGAGGAATGGATCCATCACATGTAGCTCTAATTGATATTTCATGGCCAAACTCTGCTTTTGAAAAGTATGAATGTGATAGCGATATTAAATTTGGAGTAAGAATTGATGAATTTTCTAAACTAATCAAAAGAGCTGATAAAAAAGACAGCATCGAGATTAGCATTTCAGAACAAAATATGTTACTTGTAACTGTTGGAAAAAATAAAAAATATAAAATCAGATTAATTGAAAGTTCTGCAACTGATACACCATTACCTAAAATTCCCTATGATTCCAAAATTACTTTAACTTCTTCTAAATTTGACAAAATTTTAGGTGATGTTCAAGTAGTTTCTGATTATCTAACTATACACACATCTGAGTCTAAAGCAGATTTTTCTGGTAAAGGGGATTCAGGAGAAGTAGTGATTGATCTGGAAAATGATACAGAGGATATTGAGGAAATATTATCAAAGGAAGATAGTACAGGTACCTACAGCCTAGAATACCTTAATCCCGTAGTTAAAGCGGTAGGTGCAAATGCAGGTTTAATCACTTGTGAATTTTCTAGTGCAAAACCTCTAAGAATTGAATTTAAAGTGGCAAATATAGGTAGAATCCACTTCTATTTGGCTCCACGCGTAGAAAGTTAAAGCATTTAAAGATAAAATAATTTAGTTATTTTGAATTGAAACTCGTCCTAAAATATGGTGGAACATCAATATCATCTACAAAAGATATACAAAATGTTGCAAAACATATTCAGTCTTTATCAAAACAAAATCAACTTGTAATTGTTTGCTCTGCAATTAGTGACACCACTGATGATCTAATTGAAATTTCTCAATCCATAAAAAAGGAAAACAAGAAAAAAGCAGAACAATTAGCAAAAAAAATCTCAAACAGACATCAACAACTTGCTACACAAACAATCAAAAATTCACAGATAAGAAAAAAATTATTAGAAACATACAGTGAATACTTTTGTGAGCTAGTTGCTCTAATTGATGGTATGGTGTTATTAGGAGAAGTAACTCCAAGATCAATGGATTATCTATTTTCATTTGGAGAACGTCTTTCAATACAATTAATCTCGGCAGCAATTAATGATCTAGGAAAAAAATCAGTTCCTCTTACTGGTAAGGAAGTAGGAATTATCACAGATTCAAATTTTGGTGATTCAAAACCTCTAATGGATACTACAAGACTTAGAGTATCAAAAACTATAGATTCCTTATTTTTAAAGAAAACAATCCCTGTTGTTGGCGGATTTGTAGGGGCAGATCAACATGGTCATGTGACAACATTTGGTAGAGGGGGTTCTGATTATTCCGCTACAATAATTGGTTCTTGTGTTAAAGCCGATAAAATTTGGTTAATGAGTGATGTTGATGGATTAATGACAGCTGATCCAAAAATAGTTAAAAATGCTAGATTACTCAAAGAAGTTTCGTACATAGAAGCAATTGAAATGGCTATGTTTGGTGTAAAACAAATTCATCCAAGAACCTTCGAACCTTTATTGTCAAAAAAAATACCAATGCGAATAAGAAGTTCATTTAATATAAAAAATGAAGGAACACTGGTCACCTCCTCTCCGTCTGCCGCTGCTAAAAATACGATAAAATGTGTAAGTAATGTCTCTAATAATGGATTAATTGATATTCGTGGAGGTAGTATGGTTGGGACTCCTGGAACTGCTGGAAAGATTTTCTCAACGTTAGCTAATGCCGGAATTAATGTGATGATGATTTCTCAAAATCCATCGGAATCTAGTATTACGATAGTAGTTAAAAATACAGACCTTGACAAAGCTGTAAACACCCTGGAGATGGAGCTATTAGGAAAAATAATTAAAAAACTTGAGGTTACTACTGATATGGCAATAATTGCTCTAATTGGGTCTGGGATGCGTGGAACAGTTGGTGTAGCCTCGAAGGTTTTTGGCTCAATGGCAAAAAATAAGGTAAATGTATCCATGATTACGCAAGGTTCATCAGAACTTAATCTTGCATTTGTAGTAAAAAATTCCGACGCTAATATTGCAGTCCAGGCATTACATAATGAATTTGATTTGTCCAAAATAAACTAATAAAATAATTTAAGTGAATAAATTTAGAGATTTTCATTGAATAGATACATAATTATTTTTCTCACAGGAATTTTTCTCACAGGAATTTTTTCCATCTCGCTTGTTTCAGATCAATTTGTTGATGCTAATTCTAGGAAAAAAATTCATTTTACAGAAACATTACCTTCTTCACAAGATCCAGGTCAGGGACATGAAGGTCATCAATTAGCATTAATTCTATCTCCAAGTGAAGGGACTATTTATGATGGATCTTTAACTTTTACAGCAAGTACGCCCGTTCAACTAGTTGTCTTGCACGAGATTAATGAAAATGACGCAAAAGGACAACCAACTTGGACAATTGACGGTAAAAAAATTTATGCATTATCATTAATTGACACTGGTGCAAATGCTGGCTCTTTTGAATTCACAGGAGCTGCGTTAGCATTGCATTCATCAAATTCTCAAAAATTTACATCCACTGTCAGTGTTGATGGTTGGATAAGAGGCCAACCTACCGAAATTATAATGCAACAAATGGATCTTGAAAAAGAAGAAACATCTTTGTTATTATCAAAAACAAATGTTCCGGCAACAATCCCAATGCATAAGGGTATCTTTAATTCAAGTTCTGTTTTTTATATAATTACAGATTCAAGTGATCAAGAATTTGGAAACAAAATCACTGAAAGACAAGGATGGAATGTAGAGCTAGCACCACCACTAGCAAAAACCCCAAAAACTGCACTTCAGAAAATTTTTGTATTTACAAATGGCATTTCTGGAGGTGGAATTTATGGATATCAATCTGATGTATTTTCAAATACCCCTTCTCAAGAATCAGAATATACTCCATTAAGTTCTGTTGTGGAGGTTTCATGGAAAACTGGACAAAATAAAATAATTTTTGAATCAATTGAAGAAATCTTAGAAGCCAAAGAAGGAAGTAGAATTGAACTAAAAGAAACTGATATTGTAATTAACACCCCACAAATAATCTGGCCCGAAGGTCAAATGACCATTCGAGATGATACAGAAATTACCGATGATGTATTATACTCAGGAGGACAAATTACCGAAATCAATGAAGAAGACATGACAGTAACTTTTATCGCACATAGAGGATGGGGGCCAGACGGGAGGACCATTTATTATATTATAACTGATGCAACCCCCAAAAATCCAGCTGAAATAATGGGTGTTACATACTCACCTCTTACAGCAGAACTACTTTCAAGTTCATCTGCAGTAGATCTATTTCAATTCAAAAATGGGATCAAAGGTTCAGGATCTATGGGATTCCAACCTGGAATAGCATCTGCAGCACCAGGAGATGACACCTATAGCCCCATTTGGAGAATCTATAATGTAGAATGGGATAATTCCGAAGATGCAAAAATCCTTGAGACAAGATTTGATATTGATTCGTTTAGTGAGGAGGATCAACTAACAGTAAGTATTGCCCGTCCAATGAATAGTGATCATCTTATAAATTGTCCCTTTATAGATCCATTCCAATAAAATTTCATTTCACTAAACGGATAAATTACTTGAAAAAAGATTTATTGTGAAATTGATTGGTAAACTCTACATTGTAGGTGTTGGGCCTGGGCATCATGATCATATGACATTTAGAGCCAAAGAAGTAATTACCGAGAGTGACACGATAGTTGGGTACGAGACTTATGTTAACCTAGTTACAGATCTTATTGAAGGTAAAGAAGTCCATCGATATGCCATGACACAAGAGGTAGAGCGAGCTCATCAATGTATTGATTTGGCAAAATCAGGAAAAATAGTCTCACTTGTTTCAAGTGGCGATCCAGGAATTTATGGCATGGCTGGATTAATTTATGAAACGCTTGCAGAATCTGGTTGGAATCCTACAGATGGATTACAAGTTGAAATAATACCAGGTGTGTCGGCATTGAATTCATGTGCATCTATAATTGGTTCACCGTTAATGACAGATTTTGCTGTCGTAAGTATGAGTGATTTATTGGTGCCATGGGAAATAATCCAAAAAAGAGTAGAAGCTGCAGCACAAGGTGATTTTGTAATTGTAATTTACAATCCTTCCAGTAAAAAACGAATACATCAACTACAAGATACTAGAAAAGTTCTACTAAAGTACAGAAAACCTACAACTCCTGTAGCAATAATCAAGGGAGCCTTTAGAGATTCTCAAGAAATTGTTATGACTAACTTGGAAGATCTGCCCAATCATTCTGACAAGCTAGGGATGATTAGTACAGTAATTGTTGGCAATTCCTCAACGTACAATTACAAAGATTTAATGATAAATCCTAGGGGCTACAAATCAAAGTACAATTTAGAAGAACAAACAAATCCTAATCTTAAAATCTAGAAGCTTTTCTTTATCGCATCAAATAATTCATCACTTAGATTCAAATTTTCACGAAGTGGGGCAATCACTTTAACCAAATAATTTCCTACAGTTTGTTTAAGATCCGTTGGATGTAACTTTTTAGCAGCAAAATCTGATTCTAGCTGGCTATAATCGGTGTAATTGACATCCCCACCAAATTTTTCAGGTCTGTCCACTTTCATTTCATCAAATTCATGAAGAATAACATTTTTTGAAATTTCTAATAATGGATTATTCTGAATGTTAGTCTCTTCACACCAGGCTTTATTGATTTTTTTCCTAATTTCATCGTCAGTATTATGAATAAAAATCCCTGAGTTGGGGTCAGATTTACTCATTTTCCCTAAACTTTGAGAATTCTCCGAGTCAGCTGGTTTTGAAAGGCCAGGTAATAATTTATGATGAACTGCTACTGGAACTTTCCAGTTCATTTTTGGAAAAATTTCTCTAACTAACATGTGGATTTTTCTTTGATCCATTCCAGCATGCACAATATCCAAATCAAGAGAATGGATATCAACAGCTTGCATTGGAGGATATAGCAATTTTGCAAGATCAATTTTGGATTCCTCTTCTGATCTTCCCATTATTGTTAGAGTTCTCATGGTCCTCTTGAGAGACATATGTTTTGTAAATTTCATAAATTCTTTCCAATATTCTTTTCTAGAATCATAAAGATCCGATCCAAGAACGATATTTGCTTCAGGACAAACTAGCTTGAATGCTTTTGCGTAATATTTTGAAACCTTATTAATTGTATCCCAGTCTCCTCCAAGTTTATCATTAATCATTGTATGCCAATCCGCTAAAAATATGGTACATTTTATACCAGCTTTTACAAAATCATTAATTTTAAAACCAGTACTGATTAAACTACCTAAATGTAAAAACCCGGATATTTCTAAACCAATGTAATGTTTAGGAGAAGAATTAGTTTTGAATAACTCCAATAACTCTTCATGAGTGACTACTTCCTCAGTTGGAGGTCTTTCAACCAATTCAACTTTTTCCGTAATATCCAAATCAAAACATCTTCAAAATGGTAAACCTATAAAGATTCTGACAATTAATTGACAAAAGTTTAATGTAGTTAATGGCTATTTTTTTTATAAATAAGAAAATAATATCATTTACAATTTTTCTTGTGTTTTCTTAATTCTTCTGAATAATCAAATTCTTCTCCACAAACTCGACATTTTTCTTTTTTCTTATTATGTGCCTTTTCTTGATGTTTTTTCAGTTTCTCTGGATCTGATAACACTGTTCCACATTTCTTACATTTTAATTCTTTTTTACTAGAGCCAAATAATCCCATAATATCTATAATTAGATAAAAGAAAAAGTAGTTTAATCTTTTGAAAGGAATTTAAAATTAAACACTATTAATCCAGATTTTTTCTCGGTTTTGTACTAAGATAAAATGCATGAGCACTAATGATAAATGCTGCAAGAAAAACTTTTGTGGCAAAAACTAGATTCCAGGGTCTATCTGGATCTGGATATGCCACTGAAAGTTTGTCTATATCCGGAACCTGCCCATCAATTATTCCAGCCGTCATTATTGCATTTAAGACCGTAAAATTATACAAAACCTCGTACAAGGAAATAATTGTAAATCCTAGTAACATTAGTTGTAGTAGCCCCATTCTCCAGCCAATAATTTTATTCCCTGCAGTCCTTTTCCAACCAATTCTTGTAACGCAATACCAGCCAATTATCGTGGAAAAAAATATCCATGTTGAAACTCTTGCGAAATTCTCAAATGGAAATACCGCATTGTGTATTGCTTCACCCATGACATATTTTCCATCCTCCATCCATTCAACCATGGTAACATACACGCCAAAGACAAGGGTTGATACCATGATGAATCCACAAATGTAAAAAATATACAAAAAAACTTTGTATGCTGAATCTGATTTGTCAAGATAATCTGGTTTCACTATGCCGTTTGCCAATTTTTTAAATATAAAAATTCATAGCTATTCAAGGAAATTTATAGACTAGTCAGGCATAGTAATATTGTTGAAAATTCCGATTAATATTCCGATTGTCGGTAAAGAAGAGATTTCTGCTGTTGTTTCAATTCTAAAAGATGGAGCATTAACTTCTGCTTCACACGAAGGTGGTACGAATGTACGCGAATTCGAAAAATTGGCTTCATCTTTTGTAAAATCAAAATATGCTGTAGCCGTTAATTCTGGTACCGCAGCCTTACAAGCATCACTTTATGCTCTCGATATAAAAAAAGGAGATGAAGTTCTATTACCATCTTTTACCTTTGTTGCAACAGCAAATGCAGTTGTATCTACAGGAGCTAAACCTATTTTTGTTGATATTCTTGCAGATAATTACACAATTGATCCCAAAGACATTGAAAAAAAAATATCTAAAAAAACTAAGGCAATAATACCAGTTCATCTTTATGGAAACGTCGCTTTCCTTGATAGAATTTTAGAAATTTCAAAAAAACATAACATCAGAGTTATTGAAGATTCTGCACAATCCTTAGGTTCTACTTTGAAGGGAAAACATACGGGAACATTCTCTGATTTAGGTTGCTATAGCATGTATCCTGCAAAAGTAATGACATCAGGAGAAGGTGGTTTTATTGTAACCAATAACAAAAAATTATATGAAAAATTATTAATGATAAGAAATCATGGGATGCTTCGAGGATATGATACAAAAATATTTGGATTAAATCTAAGACTACCCGAAATCAGTGCAGCAATTGCTAAAATACAAATGAAAAAACTTCCAAAATTTTTAAACATTAGAAAAAAGAATGCTAAATTATTATCACAATTAATTTCTGATTTAAATATTAAAATTCCTAAAGAGCGAAACAATGAATCTGTAAATTGGTATCTCTATACTATATCTACTTCAAAAAGAAATAAAATTTTAAACAAATTAAATTCTAAAGGAATCGGAGCAGCTTCGTATTATCCGATTCCAGTTCATAAAACACCATTTTACAAACAAAAAATTATACTACCAGCAACTGACTGGGCGGCTTCGCATGTTTTATCCTTACCAATTCATCCTAAAGTTACTTCAAATGATATTGAATTCATCGCAAAATCTCTACGTGATGTTTTAAATGAATAGTTTAGGAAATTTAATTGGTGAATTATGTAAGGTAGTGTTACCAATCACCGAAGAATCATATCAAGGAAATCCTGATTCTAGTATTGCCATATGTACTCTTTCTAGCCTAGATCTGCTAAAAAAAATTGCCAATTCTGATATTTTACAAAATGTTTCAATTGTAGGTAGATTACTTTCCGAAAACAAGGGAATAGATGCAATAATTCAACATGTAAATCAAAATCAAAAAATCAACAAAATAGTTGTATGCGGTAAAGAAGTTTGGGGACACAAAGCCGGACACTCTTTGTTTCAATCACACAAAAATGGTATTGATAACAATAGAAAAATAATCGGGTCAACTAGTCCAGATCCATATCTTACAGTTACTCCATCACAGATTAATTATTTTAGAAATAAAATTAAATTGGTTAATTTAACTAATGAAACAGATTTTAATAAAATTAGACAAACAATAATCTAATAACCCGATCTTTGTCTTTCTCGATTAATTTCATTTTTTTTCTTATATTCGTCAACAATATCGTTTGGCGTTAAATTAAGTTCCAGTGAGGCTTGCACAACAAAATGCCAAATATCAATTAATTCTTCTCTTGCCTCAACTTCATTAAATAGAGTTGGAGTTTTCCACCATTTCCAATTGGTAGTCCTTTGTAATTCCACTGCTTCATGTATGATTGCAGTACAAAGGGCTGAAATCTTTTCTTCAGAATCTTTTGGGTATCTATCTAAATTCATCATTTCTGATAATCCTTTTTGTAAAGCGAATATAGTTTCTAGTTGGTCGTCTATTTTTTTTGGTGTTTCTTGAGACAATAGATACCTACTTTAAAAAAATATTTTAATTAAATCTTTTTAAAAACGAATCATTTTTTCATATAATTTCATCCGTTTTGTAATGTCTGATTTTTTTAATTGAAGAAGACCATTAATTCCATATTTTTCTACAGCAAATGATCCTAATACATTTCCATAAACAACGGCTTTTTTTATTTCTGAAAGACTTGTAGATTTTTTACTAGTCAGATAACCAATCATGGCACCCGCAAACGAATCACCAGCCCCCGTAGGATCAACAACATCTTCTAATGAAAATCCCGGTGAAGGAAAAATGACATCATCAAAAAACATCAACGATCCATGCTCTCCTTTTTTAATAATTACATATTTTGCACCCCAACTCATTATTTTTTTAGCACATTTTATCAAATTGAATTCTTTGGTTAGAAGTTTGGCCTCTTCATCATTTATAACAACAGCATCAACTGCTTTTATCATTCTAATTACAGATTCTCGTTTTGTAGAAATCCAGAAATCAATGGTATCACACATTGAAAATTTTACTTTATCAAATTCTTTTAATAAATTAGTATTTTGATCAGGATCATTATTTGCTAGATATACAAATTGAGATTTTTTGTATTCTTCTGGAACTGTTGGTTTAAAATTTTCAAGCACATTAAGTTCTGTCTTTAAAGTTTCTCTAGTACTAAGAGTACCGTCATACTTTCCATCATAACGAAATGTTTTTCCCTTTTTAACAACAAAACCGGTCAGATCTAGATGGTTTGATAAAATTTTTTGATATTTTTTTGGAAAATCTTCTCCTACCACTGCAATTAAACCAGTATTGACAAAATTACTTGCCGATAGGGAAGCAAATGTTGCTGCTCCTCCTAAAACATCTTTTAAAATTTTATTTGGCGTCCTGATTGTATCTAGGGCAGTAGATCCAAAAACAGTAAGCATTTTACTAAAAATTAATCTTGATGTATAAATTCTCTTGCCTGTTCTTCAGTTGGATAAAATACAAAGGGAATATCAATAGTTGAAAATAAAACATCGTATTTCGTAAATCCACTAATTTTTACTATAGGAACTTTATCTGATTTTTTACTAGGTTCTGTTTGAAGGGTTCCGGTAGTTGAAATACTACCTAATGCAGGCAAGGTAAATGGATCTAGAGTTCCTCCCCCGACTGTTTTACCATCTGCAATCACAAAGAAATCAGTTTCTCCAGTAGTGAGCATCAATAAAGAAGGATTTTCAAATTCTAATTCTACGTTATATGATGAACCTTGATCTGTTTTTTCGATAAGATCACTTTCTGTAATCATTACTCCTATTTGTGAGGCAGAAGCATATTGTGAATATCCAAAAACACTCATGCCTATTACCAAGGCAATAATTATCCCTTTTTTGGAATTATCCATACACAATACTTCAAAAATCCCTTTTTAATCCAAAAGAGAAAAATTCCCAATAACATGTGTAAACTTTTTGATCTAGTCTTAAAGCTCCGTAGAGCTATTATATTAAAAGACAATTCTTTGACTTAGGAATAGATGGCAAAAATAAAACTGAAGTTCGGCGAAAACGAAATTGAGGTTGATTCTAGAGATTTCTACGTTGATAATCAAACGTTAGGAGAAGTTATTGAAAATTTGGCTAATCTTATGGGGGAGAATCAAATTAAACCAATTTATGATAGCACTCCAACTAGTCCAACCATCGATGAATCAAATTATGATAGTTTAAACTCATTAGAGGATATTGAAATTTTTGAATCTGAATTTAACGAACCAAAGCCAATATTGTCAGGCGAAATTAAAGACAAATTACAAATTTTAGAGAAAAACTCCTTCTTTAATGTCCCACGAACAGTTACTGATACGGTTCAACAGTTACGTGAATATGGTTGGGTTGCAGGTCCTCTAGATGTTTCAAAAGCCCTTGTAAATATGGCTTCAAATAGGGAAATATCAAAAAATTCTACAGAGAACAGAACCCATTACTTTGCACAAGAAGTAATTTTAACTAACTAGAAATAAATTTACATTTGTTACAGGAATCAAAAATTTCTCCTTCAAGATGATCAAAGTGCGTATTACAATTTTTGCAAGTGTGATGCATATCAAAATATCCATCTTCTTCGGTTTTTCCTACTTGATTTGATTCAAGATCTGTATTTCCACATTTAATACAATGACAGCCACATTCTATTTTCATTTACATCATTCTCGATAATCTATGTATAGTTCTTACACTTATAGTAATTATTGGGAAAAAAACGAGAAATCCCACTTGAGATTGATGATCATTTTAAACTATTTGGAAAAGAACCATGGGAAGTAGAATTTGGAGAAAAATGCCCAATTTGTAATATTAGGATAGACGAATATGGTTTTTGTTCTTGTGGGTCAGGTGGAGAATAAATTATTTTTTTCTTTTAAAGAAAAATATGCTCACAATGATTGCTCCAATAATTACAATACCTAAAATAACAATTTCTAGTTGGATCGATTCCTCCGGTGCTATTTTAATTTCCGATATCAGAGTTCCAGTAATTAAAACTTCTCCTGAATTTTGAGGTTTCATAGTTATCCAGACATGGGTCTCATTGTTAAAATTGTTCTGAAAACGAATCTTTTTTTCATCTAAATACACTTGATATGGTTGGGACAACAAATTGACTGGTAAAATAGTTGTAACGAAATTATCATCTCCTGCTACTTTAAAACTAATTCCACTGGAAGGATCAAAACTAAATTGGTCTACTTTAGCCCAAGATCTAATTTCAATCAAAAATTCATCATCGTGAATTATTATATTCTCAAAAATTTTTGGTTCATCTAAGGAATACTCTAAAATCATTTGACAACCATGACACAAAATTCCATTTTTTTCACCAAGGTATGCAGGTTGATCATTTACAAAAATTAGGTCTACTTTTTCAGGAAATATGAAAGATGTACTTTCAAGATAAAGAAAATCTAAAGTCCAAACATTATCTTTTAAAATTAATTTCTCGTCAAGATCATATTCGATAACTGATTCCTCACTTGATGGCAAAATCAATAATGAGTAGCCCTCCCCAATTTGTCCAAATTGCACGTCATTTCCTTCTTGATCTTTGACTGTAAGATTTGATCTGGTACCATTAATCAAATCTATTTGACTAGGCACATCTAGGTCATTAATCACATGTTTTACCTGCATTTCTCCCGTTAAACTTATTGTAACCTGTACTGATTTTTGTTTGGAATCTTCACCCGGAATTTGGGCGTTTGCTGTGGGAATAATGACTATTGTAAAAATAATTAAAAAAATAATAAAATAATTTTTCATCTATTCCACTGTAACATGAAGCATTTTAGCTTCTTCCAGAGGACGATCATCCCCATCTTTTTGTAAATTTACAATTTTATCAGCAACTTCCATTCCTTCGACTACTTCACCAAATACAGTATACTGTCTATCTAAAAAGCCACTATCTGCAGTTACTATGAAAAACTGTGAACCAGCACTGTTGGGATCTTGTGATCTTGCCATGGAAACAATACCACGAAGATGAGATCTTGAATTAAATTCAGCCTTGATAGAATAACCAGGACCTCCCATTCCCCAGCTACCTTTATCTCCATTTTTGGTATTTGGGTCTCCGCCTTGAATCATAAAACCTGGAATAACTCTATGAAAAAGTGTTCCATCATAAAATCCATCTCTAGCTAATTTTTCAAAGTTTCTAACTGTCTCAGGAGCCAATTCTGGAAATAACTTAAAAGAAATTTTTCCAAAATTTGTGTCAATAATAATATTGCTCAATAATGTGTTTATCTGGTTTTACCTTAAGAATCTTTTTGTATAAAAAATTTCAAAAATTATTAAAATTGATTATTTTAAAATGAAATTTTCTCAAATGTTAATACGTAATTTGTTAAAAAAATATATTTTTAACAATTGGCAGGATCT
>Ga0307380_10001109_pt1 | contig 40438 bp, 48 predicted proteins | sample UN3MG_FD_202239 | JGI IMG/M metagenome (GOLD analysis project Ga0307380, IMG submission 202239) | Soil microbial communities from Risofladan, Vaasa, Finland - UN-3 | ecosystem: Environmental > Terrestrial > Soil > Coastal area > Acid sulfate soil | place: Finland: Risofladan, Vaasa | collected...
AGAGAACATGCTCCAATTGCTCTTGCGCATTCAGGAATAAAGGCAATTCTTGCTCTTTCTTTTGCAAGGATTTTTTATAGAAATGCTGTAGATGGTGCTTTTTTGTTGCCTATAGAAATTGATGAAATTGCATACAAAAATATCTCTGAAGGCGATGAAATTGATATTGATATTAGCTCAAATCAAATCAAAAATATCACAAAAAATCAATCCTACCAAATGAAGCCCTTTTCGGAGATTATCGGAAAAATAATAGAAGCTGGCGGTCTCTTCAAATACAAACCAGATTAGGATCAAAATGGGTAAAACACTTTTTGAAAAAATTTGGGATTCACATGTCGTTGTAGAACAACAAAATCATCCGTCTTTGATATATGTGGACAGACACCTTGTTCATGAAGTAACTTCCCCACAAGCTTTTGATGGGTTACGAATGAATAACAGAACTGTCAGAAGACCTGACTTGACTATTGCCACAATGGATCACAATGTTCCTACAAACGATAGGAGTTTACCGATATTGGACCAAACCTCTGCAATTCAAATACAAACCTTGGAAAAAAATTGTAAAGATTTTGGAATTCAATTATTTGATATAAACAGCCCCAATCAGGGAATTGTACATGTTATTGGACCTCAATTAGGAATAACTTTACCTGGAACTACAATTGTTTGTGGTGATAGCCATACATCAACTCATGGAGCATTTGGAGCATTAGCATTTGGGATCGGTACAAGTGATGTAGAACATGTTTTAGCATCACAAAGCATCTGGTTAGAAAAACCAAAATCGTTTGAAATTAGAGTTGAGGGAAAAAGGAAAAATCCCCACGCAGTAACTGCCAAGGATATCATTTTATCCATTATCAAAAATATTGGTACTGCTGGAGGAACGGGTACGGTCGTAGAATATACTGGTGAGGGAATAATTGACCTTTCCATGGAGGAGAGAATGACGGTATGTAATATGTCAATTGAGGGAGGTGCAAGAGCCGGACTTGTTGCTCCAGACGAGAAAACATTTGATTACCTACGAAATAGAAAATACACTCCAAAAAACTACGAGTCCCTGGTACAGTATTGGAGAGAAAATCTCAAAACAGATTCGGATGCAAAATTTGACAAAACCTTTACTCTTCATATTGATAACATCGCTCCTCAGGTAAGTTGGGGGACAAATCCTGGGATGACTTGCGATATCACTGAATCTATTCCTACGCCTGAGGCTTATTCAAAAGGTGATCTAAATCAAGAAAAGGCAGTTGAGAAAGCTCTTGAATACATGGATCTAAAATCAGGGACTCCAATAACTGAAATTAAAATTGATAGAGTGTTTATTGGATCATGTACTAATGCTCGACTGGAGGATTTAATCGAGGCCTCTAAAGTAATCAAAGGACAAAAGATATCTGAAAATGTTAGCGCAATGGTGGTACCAGGATCTCAAATGGTAAAAAAACTAGCAGAAGAAATGGGCATTGACAAAATTTTCACTAATGCTAATTTTGAATGGAGAGAAGCTGGATGTAGTATGTGCTTGGGAATGAATCCTGATATTTTATTACCTGGTGAAAGATGTGCGAGTACGTCGAATCGAAATTTCGAAGGAAGACAAGGCACAGGTGGTAGAACTCATTTGGTAAGTCCAGTTATGGCAGCTGCTGCAGCCCTCGAAGGCCATTTTGTTGATGTCAGGAAGTTGGATTTGAATTAGTATGGAGAAATTTAAAAAAATCAAAACCATTGTCACTCCACTAGATAAAGTAAATGTAGATACGGATCAAATTGTTCCAAAACAATTTCTAAAATTGGTCCAAAAATCTGGCTTTGGGAAATACTTGTTTTTTAATTGGAGATATGATGAACATGAAAACCAAAAACCCGATTTTATCTTAAATGACAAAAAATATCAAAACTCAGAGATTCTTGTAACTGGAGATAATTTTGGGTGCGGTTCGAGCAGAGAGCATGCAGTGTGGGCCCTAAAGGATTTTGGATTTTTAGTTATAATCGCTCCATCCTTTGCAGATATTTTTTATAGTAATTGTTTCAAAAACGGAATTTTACCAATAGTGCTAGAGGAAAAAATGGTTGAACAATTAAAACAAGAATTAGGGGAAGTAGAAGTGGATTTAGAAAACCAGGTTTTAAAAACAAGTTTAGGACAAATATCGTTCGAAATTGATTCTCATAAAAAGAAAATTCTTTTAGAAGGATTGGATGATATTTCTCAAACTTTACAATTTGAAGATAAAATCTCTGAATTCGAAAAGAACTCTAAAGTCCCATCTGTTTTATGATATTGTTCACTTCTTGTTGGTTTCTCTCTATTGCCATTGGAGATTGTACATCAATCCATTGATTATCCCCAATATCATATGCGTTAATTTTTCCATTTTTTGATAATTCTTGTAAAATATCAAATGATAAATTGATCTCTTTTTGTTTGGATTTTACCTTTATTTTTTTAATAACATCTTGTCCCAAAATGTAAATTCCCAAACATTCTGACATTGGTAATTTCATAATGGGTTTTTCTTTGAACTGTTTTATTATACCATTTTCTACAACAGCAAATCCTGTCTCTTCTTTTCTTTTTGCTCTAGTTGCGATACTTGCACTACTTTTTGTTTTTATGAAATCTTTATACATTTTTTTGAGATCTACTGCACACAAATTATCTACAAACCATAAAATGAATTCTGATTCCTTGTCTAATTTTCTTCCGGCATGTAAAAGATCTCCACCAGTTCCACTTTGAGAATCTTGAACAAAAGAAATTTTTTTATTAAATGTTGAATTCTGAAAATAATTTTTTATCTGACCTCCCAATCCTTTAAAATCTGAAATTATAATTATTTCTTTAATGAAGCTAAATGAGTTTAGATACCTTACAATGTACTCAATCAAAGGCTTTTCATTAATTGGAGTCATGGCCTTTGGAAAATACTCTGTATAGGGTTTCCCTCTCGTTCCTTTTCCACCAGCTAAAATTATTGCTTTCACAGTCTAACGATATGATTTTTGTTTTCTTCTTCTTGCGCCAGGACCTCCAAATTTCTTTGGCTCCTTTCGTCTAGCGTCACCACTAATCAAATATTTGTCAAAATCTACGATTCTTTGTCTGAGGTCTTCTCGTGTTGACTTGGGAAAGGGATGATCCTTTGGTTCTTTTTTGGATTTTGTCCATCCAATTAAAGCTCTTGCGATTCCTACAGATATCGCATTTGCCTGACCCATAATGCCTCCGCCTCTAACTCTAATTGAAATATCAATTTTATCTCGCAGGTCTCCGCTAATTTCAAGTGGAGCAAGAATAACTTCTCGTGCTGTTTCTTGAGGTAGCATCTCTACTGGAACGTTATTAATTCTTACTTTACCATTGCCTTTGGTAATGTATACATGAGCGCTAGCAGTTTTTCTTGTTGCGAAATAGATTTCTGTTTTTGGTACAGTCATTCAGTCCACCCTATTGTCCTGCTAAGATCTGCCATGGTTGTATAATTTGATGATGGTTTTTTTATCATTGCTTTTTCAAATCTAATTTTTTTAAATGATTTTACTTCCTTTGGACTTCCAATAAATGTACGAAGTCTTTTGTGAGCTGCGATCCCAGATGATTTTTCTCTTGGCAACATTCCTCTAATCATCCTTTTCATTATGGTGTCAGGTCTCCTTGGATGTTTTGGTCCATGTTTCCAATGGATGATACTGTTAATTTTTAAAAACTCTTGATATTCTTCAACAATGTTACTTCTTGTTCCACTAATCATTATCTTGTCACAGTTTACTATTGATACTCTATTTCCTTTTAGAAGCAATTTTGCAACATTAGATGATAATCTACCTGCAATGTGATCAGTGGCATCTACTACAATTGGTCTGTCAATTGAAACTGTATCTTCTTGACTAGCCAAGGAAAACGACTCCTTTTCCTGTGGGGTTTTTCGCAATTAAGTCTGAAAATGAGATTAAATTTCCACCGCTTTCTGTAATTTTTGTGGCAGCAGATTCTGAAATAGAAAACGAAGATATCGTAATTTTATGTGGTAGGCTACCTGTCCCAAGAATTTTTCCGGGAAAAACTATGGTATCATTATCTTTGGTTAGCTGACCAATCTTGTACAAGTTAATTTTCCTTCTAGCTATAGATGGTTTTAATGCATATTCGGCTAGTTTCCCCCAAATTGGAGCATTATTTTTCGAAGATGCCTTCTTTAGATCCTTTGCCATTTGTATTACTACTCGACTAGTCATGTGAATAATTCGTTTTTAGACCCAAATATAATGTGTATGCTTGATTTATTCTACTTTTAATTGCTCGATCATGTCTTTGAAATCCACTACCCCATTTCGAAGTTCTTCTACTCCTGCAAGAATAATATCTTCAGGTTTTAAGGCACCCGTAGATTCTACTGTAAGAATTTTCTCATTTTCTTTGTCGGTGTCAACAAGTGTTGCAATATTAGAAGCGTTCCATTTAGCATGTTCTCGTCCACGTCCAAGTCTGGCATAGCATTCAACTTTCACTCGTTGTCCTGGCGCTAGCTGGACAATAGGAATTTTATCAGATACTGGTTTAATGGAATCATCCTCTGATGTTAATTCCTCAGATAAGATAGTTTTGGTGACTTCTGTGTCTCCTGAATCTAAAACTAACATTACTTTACAATTTGAACATCCAGTTTCACTTTGACAATCACATTTTGAGGGTTCATTAAATCGTGTCAAGTCGGTCTTTATTGGAATCAAACCTAATCTGTGAGCTAGACCTTCATCAGGAAGAACTGATGAATTCTCTATAATATCGACTGTATCTATAGCAAAAATAGGGACTCCGTTAAGACATAATCGTCTTAGAGCATTTGAATATTGTAGCGGGATGTCTTTTAGCTTGACTGACATTTTACTCTCATCTTTTGAAATAACCTCTAGAGAAGACAAATCTTAATAGTAAATTTTCGAAATCCAAATAAAAATCTAGCTGGTTTCACGCATAGATAAATACCTACACGACTTACTTAATTTCGTAAATGACCGATGTTACCGTGGTAAAGTATTCCCACGAAGGAGAAAAATTTGAGTTATTGGTAAAACCTGACCCTGCGCTGGAGTACAAACTGGGAAAGAAAAAAGACCTTTCATCTGTGTTAGTTTCTGATGATATCTACACTGATTCAAGTAAAGGGACTAAACCATCAACTGAGAAATTACTCAAAGCCTTCAAAACAAAAGATACGAGTGAAATTGCTCACATAATTCTTCAAAAAGGAGATCTTAATCTTACAACCGAACAAAGGCGAAAAATGGTAGAAGACAAGAGAAGGCAACTTGTAGAGTATATTTCAAAAACATATGTGGATCCTAGAACTCATTTACCTCATCCTCCTCTAAGAATAGAGCAAGCAATGAAGGATGCAAGAGTTTCTGTTGAACCTCAAAAAAATGTTGATGAGCAAGTAAAAGAAATTGTAGAGAAATTACGTTCAATCATTCCATTAAAATCTGAAAGTGTATCACTTGAAATTATAATTCCTGCACAGTTTGCATCACAATCTTATGCAGTTTTAAAATCAGTAGGTTCTTTGAAAAATGAAGAATGGCAAAATAATGGTTCATTAAAAGCAATACTTGAAATACCCGCTGCAGCAAGGCCAAACGTGATTGATAGACTAGGTTCTATAACCAAGGGTTCTGCTTCAGTTGAGGTAATGAAGTAATGGATAATAAAAGAAAATATGTAATTCCAGGCGATGTAGTAACCACTGGTCCATATAGACCGGAGCAAAATGTAATTCTTGAAGGAAATAAGATAATTTCAACTACCATTGGTATTTCTGAAATATATGATGATTCTGTAAAAGTAATTTCTTTAACTGGAAAATATCTTCCACAAATTAATGATTTAGTAATCGGAAAGGTAATTTCTCATTCTTCATTATCGTGGGAATTAGATATCAACTCTTGCTATGTAGGATTTTTACCCGCTCAGGATGTTTTTGGTCGTGATTTTTCAGCTCATGCAGATGAACTTACTTCCAGGTTAAAATCAGGCGATCTAGTGGCAGCTCGAATTGCGAATTCTGATAGAACCCGTGATCCATTAATAACCATTGCTGATAGAGATCTTGGAAAAATTGATTCTGGAGACTTGGTTGAAATCTCCCCAAGTAAAGTCCCAAGATTAATAGGAAAAAAAGGTTCTATGATTCAAACTATTGAAAATGCGACTGAAGCGACGATAACCATTGGACAAAATGGTTGGGTGGTGGTAACTTGTGAAAGTCACGAGGGATTATTAAAGGCTAAAAAAGCAATACAAATGGTGAATGAGCAGGCACATGTTGCAAATTTGACTGATCAAGTGAAAGAAATGTTAGAATCAAAAGGTGAATCATAATGGGTGGAAGAGAAAGTACTCTAGTATTGTTAGATGAAAATGGAATTCGATGTGATGGAAGAAAAGTTGATGAACCTAGACGAATAATGATTAAAGCTGGCGGCCTTAAAAATGCTGATGGATCAGCATATATCGAATTTGGGGACAACAAAATCCTTGTTGGAGTTTTTGGTCCAAGAGATGTTCATCCTAAACACATGTCTAATACTGATACTGGAATTTTGCGAGTACGATATCACATGGAGCCATTCTCTGTTAGTGAAAGAAAAAACCCCGCTCCTTCAAGGAGAGAAATTGAAATATCCAAAGTAATCAAAGAAGCATTGTTACCTGCTGTAATACTCGATAAATTTCCAAGAACGGCCGTAGATGTTTTTATTGAAGTTCTTCAAGCAGACGGAGGAACTAGATGTGCAGCATTAGCTGCAGCATCTGTGGCATTGGCTGATGCTGGGATTCCAATGAGGGACATGGTTGCAGCTTGTGCTGCCGGAAAAGCTGCTGATACTATTATTCTGGATGTAAATAATGAAGAGGATCAAGCAGGTCAAGCAGACATGCCAGTTGGATATATGCCAAACCTGGATAAAATAACTCTTTTACAATTAGATGGCGTTCTTAGTCCTGAAGAATTTAAGAAATGTGTCAAAGTTGGAATAGATGGATGCAAAATAGTTTATGAACTTCAAAAGAAGGCGCTGCAAGAAAAATATTTTCAAAACCGTGGAGATCAATAAATGGCGCAACACAGTGTTATCGACGATTTGAAAAAATCAAAAATTTTGGAATTACTTGATCAAGGAAAGAGATTAGATGGTAGAGGACTAGACGAACCAAGAAAACTAACCGTAGAAGTAAATGCAATTCCCAAAGCCAACGGTTCAGCAAGAGTAAAACTAGGAGATACTGAAACTATCTGTGGTGTAAAAATACAACCTGATAGACCTTTTCCAGATATGGGGGACAAGGGAATTTTTATTTGCACTGCAGAACTTTTACCTTTATCTCATCCAAGTGTTGAAACTGGACCTCCAAACCCAGATGTTATTGAATTAGCAAGAGTAGTCGATAGAGGTATTAGAGAAAGTCATATGGTTGATATATCACAGTTAGTAATTGAAAAAAACAAATCTGTGGTAGGAGTTTTTGCAGATATAGTCGTTGTAGATTATGATGGGAATCTCTTTGATGCGTGTTCGTATGCCGCAACAGCTGCTCTTTTAAATTCAACGATGCCAAAATGGGAAATGACTGATGATGGTCCAACACTTGTAGAAGGTGGAGAATCAGATTTGCCAACAACCACAATTCCTGTATCTATCACTATGGCAAAAATTGGTAATCATATAATTGTAGACCCTGATGGTGATGAATGGGCTAGCATGGATTGCAGAGTCACAATTACCACTGATTCTGATGGACATATTGTCGCATTGCAAAAAGGTGGCCATGATGGATTTACTTTGGATGAAATTATCAAATGTAGTGATCTTTCAATTAAAGCTGGGGCACAAATTAGAGAAACTTTAAAAAATGCAGTAAAAGCCGGTTAATAAAATGGCCAAGAAAAAATCTCTAAAAGGATTAGGAGCTAGATATGGAATTAAACCTAGAAAGCAATATACAAAAATTCATCTTCTACTAAAAGAAAAGAGAACTTGTCCTGACTGTGGTTCTAAACAGTTTGGAAGAGACGCCGTTGGAATTTGGTCCTGTAAAAAATGCACCTTCAAGGTTGCTGGATTAGCATATGACGTCAAACTTTAGTGCAAAAATAATTGTTAATGCCAAAGAGAAAACAAAAGCAATTTTTGATTCAATAAACACCGATAATAAATTTTATCCAGAAAATCCGACAAACACAAATATGAAATTCACAGATAAAATTATTATTTCTATTGAATCAGATCATATTCCCCATCTTCGAGCTAATCTTAATTCTAGCTTGAGATTAATTCAGGCAAGCTATGATGCAATTGAATCTGTCAAAAAATAATTTTTGTGAAGTGATTTATAAAATTTAAAAAACTATAATTTAAAAATAATCAAGAAAAAAAATGGCTAAATTTAATCATGTTCCCGTCAACTTTACACAATCAGAACTTATCGAAAAAGATGACGGACATTATTACCAAACACCAAGTGGAATAATATATCCATCAATTACAACCATTTTACAAAAAACACAGACTCTAGAAAAACAACAAAGCTTACAAAACTGGAAAGAACAGGAAATTGCCGCAGATTACATTACTCAACAAGCTGCGTTAATTGGCTCTGAAACCCACAAACTGATTGAAAATTATTTAAACGGAATAGAGCATTCTGAGAAATTCAGACTCTTTTCTGAGGCTCATTTTAACAACCTTCTTCCTTTTGTAGATAAAATTAATGATATTCATGGTATTGAATTAAGACTATACAGCAACAAAATGAAACTTGCAGGAACTTCGGACTGTATTGCAGAATATGATGGAAAATTATCTATAATTGATTACAAGACCAAACGAAGCAATCAACGAGAAGAATGGCTTACGGATCATTTTATTCAAGCAACATCATACGGAGAAATGTTTAGGGAACTTACAGGGATTAAAGTGGAGCAAATTGTAATTCTTGTTTCAAGCGAAAAAAACACTAGGATTGAATTCATTAAAAACCCTGATGACTATCATGAATTACTTGAGCAACGACTAGATCAATTTTATTCCCAATACTCGATATAACCTCCGGTAAAGATATAATGAAATTAAAATCTCTCGAATGATATGTCAACTGGACAAATGCCTCCCTGGCTTCAGGAGCAATTAATGAAAATGCAGCAATCTCAACAAAATCTCCAAGCAATAATGCAACAAAAACAACAAATTGAAATGGAAAAAATTGAGATTGAAAAATCCCTTGAAGAACTAAAAAAGGCACTAGATGAAGATATTGTGTATAAACACACAGGCTCCATTTTGATAAAATCTACTAAAAAAGAACTCATTGAAGACCTTGAAGAAAGAGGCGAGCTTGCTAAAACTCGTTCGACAGTTCTTGAAAAACAAGAAGGTAGACTAAAAGAGAATCTAAAAGAACAAGAGGCTAAAATCACAGAAATGATGAAAAGTGGAACTCCTACAGGTCCAACTACAAATACTCAGGTAAATACCCCTCCTGATAACCCAAGAAAATAAGGGAATCAAAATTTCAATTAAGATATTAATAAATTGCTTGAAGTAGATTTGGTGAAATTAGAAAATTTACGAATAGTCGTCGATGAAAGAGAAAGGAAAAGTGGAATTCCTGATCTTCTCAAATCAATCGGACTGAATGTAGAGATGAAGACTCTTCCTATTGGTGATTATATTGTAGCTCCTGAAACTATAGTCGAAAGAAAAAGTATTCGAGATCTATTGGCCTCTATATTCGATGGACGATTATTTGACCAATGCACCAGACTAAAGGAAAATTTTGAATTCCCTGTAGTTCTGATGGAGGGAAACGTTGATGAAATCGAAGAGATAGCTGAAAATCCACTAGTATTCTATGGTGCTCTCTCAACAGTAGTTATTGATTTTAAAATTCCAGTAATCCCCACTCCTAACGCTGCTCATACTGCAAAACTACTTTTATCGATGTGTTCAAGAAAAGACTCTCCTAAAGGCCCATTTTTGAAAAAAATTAGGAAATCAAATGATTTAGAGAAACAACAACTTTCTTCTCTTTGCAGTCTTCCAGGAGTTGGGGAAAAATTTGCCACTCGAATGTTGGAAAAGTTTGGCTCTCCAATAAATGCACTCAATGCTACAATATCAGAACTTGCCAAGGTAGAGGGTCTTGGCGAAGCTCGTTCAAAAAAAATAAAGAAAATGCTTGAATCTGAAAGTAAATTTCTAAAAAAATCAAACCAAAAAACATTACATGACACCTGATACCGTTAAATAAATTAAAAAATCTGAAACATTTGTGTTAGTTTCAACTGAATGGTTAAAAAATAATCAATCTAATCCAGATCTTGTAATTTTAGACACACGGCCAAAAACAATGTTTCTTTACGGACACTTGAGAAATTCTCAATCACTAACCATAGAACAAGTAATCAAATTTGATCAATTCGGTTCAAATTTAGTTGGTGATGAAGACATGCTATCTTCTCTTTTTGGTTCTATTGGAATAGATGACACAAAAACTGTACTTGTTATCGGAGATTCGATGGATCCTTCTGCTGCTAGAATTGCATGGACTCTTCTTTATTTGGGTCACAAAAATACTCATATTCTTGATTCAAACATTTCTGGACTTCAGGAAAAAGGATTTGATTTTACAAAAAAAATATTCTCCCCAAAACCTGTTTCTTTTTCTCTGAAGATAAACCCAAAAATTAGAATAGAATACAAAAATCTGAGTGAGAATTTAAACAATTTTGTAATTTTAGATGCTCGTAGTCCTCAAGAATATATGATGGGTCATCTACCTAATTCAAAATTAATTCCATTTACTGAAGGCATTAGTTACACTGGGAATTTATTTCAAGAAAAAATTTTTTTGGAAGATATGTTTTCAAAAAATAATATTTCTAAAGAATCTGAAATTGTATGCTATTGCATGCATGGACATAGAGCATCAAGTCTTTTAGTCCAACTGTTGATTGCAGGATTTAACCATGTAAAACTCTTTGATGGCTCATTTGTTGAGTGGAACGGCAGAGGTTTGCCTCTTGATTAATTTTTTTTTAAGAGGTGTCCCGCACATTGGACACTCTATGCCATTTTTATGGTTAGAGCGACAACCTGGACAATAATGAATCCATCTTCCTACATCTTTGATACCGCTGGTCATTATGGGGGAAATTTTTAACCCTAGATTTTTTGCAACATTTGAGATTGAAAAATCATCTGTAATTAATTGACCTTCAAGATCTATGCATAAAGCAATAATTGACAAATCCGGTTTTGAAAGTTGTTGATAATCCCCTGTATTTTTAGCAGCTGTGATAGCTAAATCCATGGCCTCTTGATTCGGTTCTCTAATTTTTAATCTACTAGTTTCCAGTAATGTTTCTAAAACTTCGTGATTTTTCTTGATATGTTTTATTTCCTCATATACCATCGATGTAGTGTAGCAGTCATTGACACTCCCAAACGGAATCCCTGCATAAAATGCACTTGCATCTAGAATTCTAAAATCCAAGTTTGCTCATCTGTCTTAGTCCTTTTTTCTTTAATCTTATAAAGACTGCAGGTTTTTTGTATTTTTTTATTATGATTGGTTCTTCATAGCCAGCAGATTTTACAACCTGTGCATCCATAACTATGTGGCAATCATGTGATGATATTATTTCTATTTTTTCATCGGGAACCACAATCGATTCTAATCTATAGACAGGTGCTACAGGCGTAATTATCAGTACATTAAGACTTTCATGAAGGATTGGCCCACCTAATGAAAATGAATGACCTGTTGAACCACTTGGCGTTGCAATAATCACCCCATCCATTTTTTGTTTAACTGTATCGTTTTGAAATTTAATTTCTATTTCGGCTGTTTTAGTAAGATTAGTTCTATTGATATAAATTTCATTTAATGCTGGAGGAAATTCTTTACCTCCACAAGAAGCTACGACTCTAATCCTTTTATCTAAAAAGAACTTACCTTTTAAAATTTGATTTATTGCATTATCTAACTCTTCTATGGTAATCTCTGCAAGTATTCCTCTATTTCCTCCTACGTTAATTGTAAGTATTGGAGTTTCATTGTCCAAGTGCCGGAAGACCCTAAGAGTGGTTCCGTCTCCTCCAAGTGTTACTACAAGATCTAAATTCTCTTTTTTTAGATCTGCAAGTGTTTCAATCTTTATTGCACCTTTTACTTCAATGGGGGCAATGGTATACACTTTAGACTTTATGGCCAGAAATTTTTTTGCAACATCTATGGCTGTATCCTCTGATTCCTTTGACCCTACTTTACTAACAATCGCAACTTTGTTTAGTTTCAACCACTTTTTCTGATTTTCATTTACTTAAAAATGATATTTTTGAGGTATCCTTGAGGAAAAACAATTAAGTATGAAACCAAATTTATGAAATATAATGAGTTACGCACACCCTGAGGTTCTAGTAGATACAGATTGGATGTCTAAAAACCCTCCAAATGAAAATAGAAAATTAGTTGAAGTTGATTATGATCCGGTAAATGGATATCAGAAAGGTCATATCAAAAGTGCAAGCTTAATCTGGTGGAAACGAGATATCAATGATCCAATAACTCGAGACATTATCAGTAAAAAACAATTTGAGGAATTGATGGCAAGAAATGGAATTACTGCTGATACTGAAGTAATTCTGTATGGTGATTTTAACAACTGGTTTGCTGCATTTGTTTTTTGGGTTTTCAAAATATACGGACATGAAAATCTCAAAATAATGGATGGTGGGAGAAAAAAATGGGAATTAGAAAATAGAGAATATACAACTGAAGAACCACAATTCGAATCGACCAAATATGTGGCACAACCACCTAATGAGGGATTACGTGCGTACTTGTTTGATGTTAGCAGAGCATTGGATAAAGAAGACACTGTAATGGTAGATGTAAGATCTCCTGCTGAATTCACAGGAGCAATAACTGCACCTCCAGAATATCCAATGGAGCATGCTCAACGAGGAGGACATATTCCTGGTGCAAATAACATTCCTTGGGCAACTGCTGTAAATGATGCAGATGGGACTTTCAAATCAGTAGATGAGCTTAAACAAAATTATGAACCAAAAGGGATCACACCAGATAAAGATGTAATATGCTATTGCAGAATTGGGGAAAGATCTTCTCACAGTTGGTTTGTTCTAAAGTATTTGCTTGGTTACCCACAAGTTCGAAACTATGATGGCTCATGGACTGAATGGGGTAACATGATAGGAAATCCTGTGGAAAAATAAATTGCTTTTAGACCTTCCTATTTTAAAGCAAGGTTCCTTTTATTATGTCAAAGACGGATCTTCAGAAATTATTATGGAGGATAAAACCAAACGAGGTCTTACAGTAAAGGAAACTTCAGTTGATGAAAAATTAAACGTCAAAGCAGACAAGGGTATGATTCATGATATGGATGGTATTGGACATTGGGTTCCAATTAGATGGTACTTTTCAAAAAACCTATTTGATTTAAACCAAGTCTCAAAACATGCTGAGGCTATGGAAAAAAAATACACTGAACTTAGGGAACTTACTTGTCCTGATGACGACTAGATAACCTTTTTAAAGAAAAACAATGTATTGAAATCAAATGTCCGTACTCCTAAAAGATCGTGTTTGGTCAATGGAGGCATCTACTGCAAAGCGTGGAGTTTATCCTCTACATGGTTTCAAATTGGGACTTTATAGATTACCAATTACTCTAGAAGATCCAGACGAAATAAAGTCCGTTCATGACGGTATGAAAAAGGCATTTGAAATGGACGCATATGCCGATAGAATCTTTGCTACCTATCGTTGGAAAGAACAAAACATGGATGATCCTGATGCCAAAGGCTATGAAGAAGTTGAATTATCTGTAACAGTAGAAATTGTCACAGGAGAAGTTGTCGATATTATCTATCAAATATTTCCGATTGAAAAATTTGGAGATCCGCAATGGGTAAAAGATTATAGGAAAAAAGCAGATCATTTTGCAAAAATGATTATTGATACTATTTTACGAAATACAATTTTGGCCGATAAGATGATTGATTCTATAATTAAAGATGAAAAAATATCTGAACTAAACGCAATTATAAAATTAGAAGAAATGACTCCTTTGGCAAAAATAGTCCTTGATGCTAAACCAAAACCAAAACCTGTAGAAGAATTAGCGGGAGATGAAGGGGGACCTGCAATTCCTGAACTTGATGGTCCCAAATCTGGTCCAATCGATGTTGAGTTTAAATCAAAAATGAGGGCCACTGCTGCATTTAGCGCTTCAGGATATTCCATTAAGACATGGGGACGACGTGGTGCAGACAATAAACAATTAGGAGTATGGGGAGAGTTTGTATCTGTAGATTATGATATTTGTATTGCAGATGGTGCATGTATAGAAGCGTGTCCTGTTGGAGTTTACGAATGGTTTAACACCCCCGGAAATGTTGCATCTGAAAAAAAACCCCTAATGTCAAAAGAACCTGATTGTATTTTCTGCCTTGCTTGTGAAGGTGTATGTCCACCATCGGCTATCAAGATTTTTGAACAAAAATAAATCCTAAGTTTACACGTATAAATAGCCACCACGTAGCTTGATTAGCTATACGGTATGGCAGTTAATCCTTTCAGCCAATTTGTATTTGATCTTTTTATAATTTCAGCTATAATAATTACGGCATATACTCTAAACTTTTACTATCTGACTTTTCTTTCAACTAGAAGAAAAGAATCCTTAATTACAAAGGATCTTGGTACTCCATCAGTAACTATTCAGCTTCCAATTTATAATGAAAAATATGTAGCCAAGCGCTTAGTTGATGCTGTATGTGCGTTAGATTATCCTAAAGACAAAATGAAAATTATGGTTTTAGATGATTCTGATGATGATACGGTTGACCTTTTAGCTGATGCAGTAAATGATTATAAAAAAAAGGGATTTCAAATTGACCATATTAGACGTGGAACTAGAAAGGGGTACAAAGCAGGAGCGCTCAAACATGCAATGCTAACAACAGATTCAGAATTTGTTGCAATCTTTGATGCTGATTTTATTCCTCCTGAATGGTTTCTTAAACGGGCAATTCCGCACTTTTCGAAACCTGATATTGGACTAATACAATGTAGATGGGGACATGTTAATGAAAACTATTCATCAATAACTAGAGCACAAGCATTAAGTCTGGACTTTCATTTTCTAATCGAACAAAAGGCAAAAAGTAACTCTCATTTATTTATGAACTTTAATGGAACTGCAGGAATTTGGAAGCGTAGTTGTATAGAGGATGCTGGGGGTTGGCACACTGCAACGCTAGTAGAAGATTTAGACTTGAGTTATCGGGCACAAATGAAAGGATGGAAATGTGTTTTCTTACCTGATATTGTTGTTGATGCAGAACTTCCAGTTCAAATGAATGCAGCAAAGCGACAGCAGTTCCGATGGGCTAAAGGATCAATACAATGTGCTATTAAACTACTTGGAGGAATTGCTATTAAAAGAAAAGTTTCCATTGAGGCAAAAATTCAGGCCTTTATTCAATTAACACGTCACATAGTTTATCCATTGATGCTAATTCAATTTTTAGCATTACCTATTCTTTTAGCTGGTGATATCAATCTCTATGTTGTAAGCTTTATTCCTGCTTTGACTATTGCAACATATCTTGCTATGGGGCCTGGGGCATATCTTATGATAATTCAAAAAATGTATAACAAATCGTGGAAATCAAAAGCCAAAATCTTACCCTCATTACTTGTCTATAATGCTGGAATGTCAGTGAATAATACAGTAGCAGTTTTTGATGCCGTGTTTGGAAGAAAAAATGAATTTTTACGGACTCCAAAATATGGGATAATAAACAAACAAGATAACTGGAGAGATAAAGCATACAATTTACCATTTACCAAAACTACTTTACTTGAAATCTTTTTTGGGGTTTATGGAATAATGGGAATTTTAATTTCTATATTTTCAAACAATCCTATCTTTGTACCTATTATAGGACTGCAAACAGTGGGATTTTTCTTTATTGCATTCATGAGTGTCTCTCATACTAGTTTTAAAAGAAATAAATCAACCCAACCACGTGTTCTTACCAAGGACGAAAAAATGGCGAATAAAATTTACACCCTCTCCATGGTTGGAATCTTGGCAATCATCGTTTTTGGAGGTTTCATGGCAATTTATGGCTATAATGTTGATATTTACCCTCTTGATAGAATACGAGGCCAAATGGATTCCATAGTTGGTTCCTCAGATACTGTGGTAATTCAATCTCATCTGTCTGAGATAAAAAAAGATTTAGCGATAGTAATGGTAAACTTGGAAACTACGGATTGGAATGATGATGGAATCGTAGAAAAAAACCCTGTTTGGATTTTTCCAACAGAATCAACAAATTTTCTTAGGATAGAAAAGGCTGTAGATTCTATGATTGTAATTAATGAAAAGATTTCTGTCGTTCCTAAAGATAGCTCTGCTTATCATACTGGAATTTTAGATATCAATGCACAAGCTAAGATCCTTAAAGAAAACGTTATGGATGCAACTCCTTACATGTACGTAAGCGTTTCAAATATCGTTTTTAGTACAATGTGGATTGCAGTAATAATCGGAATTTTTGCAGTACTTAAACGAAAGAAAGATCAATTAACAATGCTAGATGAGACATCAGGCGTTTAAGAAATATTCAACTCTATTCTAATTTCATCTACTGCTCTAATGCCGTAGATATCTCTTATTTGCTGAACTCTTATTGATTCTTTCAGCAGGTCTCTTCCTATAGAATCAACCAAAATTGAAAATACGTCACTAAATCTAATTTCCCATTTATCTGCGCAATCAAGAATCTTACTTACAGCCCACCTTCTTACTTCATGAGGCAATGGAATATTGGTACTTGCCTCTATTGATAATCTGTCAAATAGATTGATGATATTGGCTGTCTGAGTTGCCATGCTTTCAAGATCTTTTGCTTCTCCATACTTTGACTCCGCTTGCATTCTTATGTTTGATTGATATTCTGATAGTTTCAACAATGCCATCATTTCTTTTGAAGTGTCAGTAGATACCTTGTTTGTAACATTTTTGACTGATTGTAACTCCTGAAACACCTTGTCCGTTTTTTTATGAAACTCTGCCGATAATGCATCTTGTGTTTTTAACATTTCATCTATTGATGATACCTTTTGATCAATTGTGTTTGTTTTATCAAAAACATTATTTTTAAAATCCACAAAATCTTCTTGAACTGATTTTAATCCCTCCCCTACAAATGCAGTAGAATCTGCTCTATGTGAAAGAACTCCTATCTCTGCCTGAATTTGGTCCATTTTTCCACCAAAATCTGAAATTCTTTGAGTTTTTCCTGCAAGGGCGTTTATTTCACTCTTAATGGATTCTAGTTCAGAACTCAAACTACCTATAGAATTTGTTTTAGCCGCTACGGTATCGAACTGCAGTTTTAGGCCATCAATAACACCTCCTAGAGAATCTATTCTTTCAGCTTTTCCTGAAATTGAATCGATGGCAGTTTTTATCCCCTCAAGCTCTGAATTCAAGTTAGAAAAGGATTCAGTCCTACCTACAATCCTATCTAGCTCCTCTTTTAGATTGGATATTGCAATGGATGATGATTCAATCCTGTCAGTTTTTCCAGAAATAGATTGAATCGTATTTTTTAGGCCATCAACTTCTTTACTAATACTCAATACCGAATCTGTTTTACCTGAAATATTTCGCAGATCATCTCTTACCTCATCAATTCGTTGGGCAATCTTGATAATCATTTTAGAGTTATTGCGAATTGAACTCATACTTTCTTCTACTTGTTGAGATAATTGTTCTGGTTTAGGAGCTGATTTTTGTATTTGATTTATTTTGTTTACTTCTTCTTGAAGTTTGGATGTTTGACTATTAATTTTTGTAATAATATTTGATTGGGTTCTTACCTGATTTAATCCAGCATATAGTTTTTGATTATCGTCTTCAATGATGTTTAACCTATTAGATTGTTTTTGGATATTTTCTAGCGTGGAGGTAAGTACATCTATCATTTCCTTCATGGATACCAGAACTTTTTGATTTTCACCAAAAATCTTGGACATCACTTTAATCTCCTTTTGAAGCGCTTTAGTAGAATCTGAAACTGTTGCTACTTTTTTTAAAATAGCAGCAGGAGTTGGTTCTCTTTTGACAATTTTTGAATTACTCGAGGTTTTAGCTGCTTGGTTAGATACTTTCATCGTCTTTGATGGTTTTTTTACCATATACTTTGAAATGAAAATATTATGATAAAAAAGTATCACTAATCTATGACTTTCACAAAATGGGCTATTTGTTGAAGTTTTTAGACATCAGCATAGATTCAGTGATAATTTCATGTGGCAAACTGATTGAATTCAATTGATTATTTTTGAATGAGTCGGGGGTGGTTTTGTTAAATAAGTTAGATACTCACCACCAATTTCGAGTTCAAATTTGAAGAACCGCTTTTACTCAAAATTTAATGATTTTAGCTTTTTTTGTGACTGAGGGTCCAAATTGATCCCTACCTCGCTTGGCGCGGGGTATATAGTCAGGAAGATAGATTTTGCACTATTTGTGCGAATTTCGTTCTGGAAATATGCTGATATCAAAAAAATGTATTAAATATTACTGGAATTTAAGACCAAAAACGCTTAGTTGTTTGGTAAAAATTAAGGCGTAAAATGTCCAAAGGATATTCGTTAAAAATTATCCGAATAATCCGTAAATTTGCCAGTTGAAATATTTTTCTTCACGTATGCTCATTATCTTTTCTAAAAAATGAGCAACTATGTGTATTTTTTGGTAATTTCACTTCCAAAGGAGAATAAATTTTTGCAGGTCTCATGTGAATTTATTTTTAGAGGAATTTTACATTTTACACACCTTCTAGTTACAGCTTTTTTACAAACTGTGCAAATTGCAACTGGGACTAATGGTCCCTCACAAATACCACATGCGTAAAAAATGTTCTTTGAGAGGTCATTTCCATCATTACGACTTTCACTTGCTACTAACTGGCAAGGAGCAGCTGCGGATTTGGACTCATCTATCAGGGGATTTACGACGAAACTTATTCCTCTCAAAGTATTCATGAAAGTTATGATGATTTTTGTTATATGGCGCTACCGTATGTTTTGTGGCATGCCTTGATATTGATTAGAACATCACCTTATCTCAATCTCTGAAAAAAATACACCAAAGTTGGGATGAGACAAGTGCGGGTTTTGTTAAATTAGTTAGATACACATCACTTTTTTTATAATTTTAGAATCTTTTTTCCATAAGAATCTCTTAAAATAAAAATTAACTCTTCTATTGTAAACTTTTTAATAGAATCTGACATCCATTCTAATTCTGATTTTTTGAGAAAAATAAAAAAGAAAAAATGGGAATCCATTATTTTAGCCTGAAGGCAAGTCTTCAACTTTTAATCGCTTATCAAAAAATAAAGATGCAGTAAGATCTCCTGTAACATTAATCATTGTCCAGATCATGTCCAAAATTCTATCCACTCCTAATGAAATAATGAACTATTACAGTACTGTGGAAAGTGTGTCTAGAAATGTTGATTATTCACTTTTGATAGTTCATTAAAATTATTTGAATACAAATCTCAAAACTGAGAATTGTGTATAATCATGAAATACCTGATAATCAAGTAAATTTATGAATAATTTATTTTATTTTCTAATGTTCTCGTTATTGTTAATACCTATTGCAGATGACATATTTGCGGAAACCATAAAGGTTCAGATTCCTACAGGGTCATCTATACCACTGTCCACCATACATTTTACCCCTGATGAAATTTCAGCAAGGCCAGGAGACAAGGTTCAATGGGGAAATACCGACTCAGTATTTCATACGATCACCTCAGGTACACTGAGCTCTGGTCCAACTGGAATGTTTGATAGCGGTCATCTAAAACCAGGAGGGCAATTCGTTGTACTATTTGAGGAGCAACACATCGGCGAAATCAAATATTTTTGTACTATACATCCTTGGATGTTCGGAATTGTCAACATTGTTGATCTTGAACCAGAGTTTAATATTTATCACAATGTAGGTTCTGGGGTTTCAGATTCTGGTGTAGATATTGCATACAAGGTGAAAAGAAATTTGGTAAACGTCGAGGTCAACCTCGAAAAAAACATGATTTCATTTAATTTTGCAGGCAAGATAAATAATGATAAATTTATTGTAAGGTTACCTTCAGAACTTATCAAAGATCCAAAATCTGTTTGGATAGATGAGAATCAAGTTACTGATTTTGATTTAAAAAAGGCAGATGGATTTACAACACTTACTGTAACATTACAAGAACGCACACAGCAAGTCAAAGTAGTTGGAACTGTAGTTATTGGAAAGCCATCCATAAAAGAACAAGTTTTGATCAATCAGATATTTGGAATCACCGACAAAAAATTCTATGAGAGCGGAGATCAAATCATAGTTTCAGGAGAGATTCAAAACCCTGTTCAATTATATCAAATCTCTCTAGATGTTATTTCCCCCCGAGATGTAGCAGTCTTTCATATGGAAGTACCACTAGTTGATGAAACAAAATTTACTGAAACCATTCCAACAATTGGTGTCCTACGAGAATTAGGCGAATACACTGTGAAAATTACTGCTCCAAGTGCAAAAAGCTCCTTTATGACTTTCGAATATGGTATCGTACCAAGCGAATTTGACATAGAACCAGAGGAATACGAATCACCTTTGAAACAGGTAAAATCAGGCACAGAACCAAGCGAGGTAGCCTGCAAGGAGGGGCTTGATCTATTTATGAAAAATTCAAACGGTGATGCAGTTTGTCTTACACAATCTACTGCAGAAATTCTGTTACAACGAGGTTGGATAAGTAACTTTTAGCGTTAACCATCTAGGAAACTGGGGATTTTTGTGGACTATATTGAAATAGAAATAATCGCAATTGTAATTCTCATTGGTTTTTATGCACTTTTTAGTGGACTTGAAATTGCAATAGTTGGGACCAGACGATCAAAAGTAATGCGACTTTACCGCAAAAAAGTTCGCGGGTCAGCCGCTCTTTTCAAATTAAAATCAAATCCAAATAGAATGACATCTAGTGTAAATCTAGGAAATACTTTGGTAAATGTGGCATCTTCAGTGTTGGCAGCAGATGTAGCTATCAAATTATTGGGAGAACAAGGAGTGGGTATTGCCATTGGAATTATGACTTTTGTGATATTGATTTTTGGGGAAATATTTCCAAAGACTTTTTCGAATATTCAACCTGAAAAAGTAGCTTTACGCTTTAGCCCTTTTCTCCTTGTATTTTCTTATTTGACGTATCCTTTTGTTTTATTTTTAGAATATATCACAAAAGTGTTTTTAAAATTAGTGGGAGGATATTCTTACCCAAAACCAATTACTGAAGAAGACATCAAGGAAGTTATCGATTTAGGATTATCTGACAAAGCTATAGAACAAGAAGAGCACTCTCTAGTACGAAAGGCCCTTGAATTTGATGACAAACCAATCGTAGATGTAATGACACCTAAAAAAAATATCTTTTCATTAAATGGCGATTGTTTACTATCTGATGTTTTCCCCCAAATTGAAAAAAGAGGGTTCTCTAGAATCCCTGTGTTTTTATCATCTCCTGAAAATATTGTTGGAATCTTACACATATGGGACATTGCAAGATTGCCGGAGGACCAATATGATAAAACTATAATCAGAAATATTACCAGAAAACCATTTTTCGTTTATACAAATGAGAAAATCAGTGATTTGTTTATGGAACTAAAAAAAAATATTGACCATATGGCTATTGTTCAAAATGAAGATGAGAACTTGGAAGGCCTTATCACTATTGAGGATCTAATTGAAGAAATTGTAGGCAACATTGTGGGTGAATCAGACAAATGACAAATTTTTATGACTATAAAAAAATGAATTTCATGACGTGCGGGACGAATAACATGAAAAACATTTTCTTTTTGATAAAAAAGTATCACTAGTCTATGACTTTCACAAACTCAGTTAATGTTGACCACTTTATGCCTAGTTGTCATTTAGGTACTTTGTACTTTTAAAATAATATTTTTGGAAAATTCAGTCATTTACCTCTAAAAAAACCTCATCAATTTCACATTCTTTATTCGGTAGAATATTCAGGAATTGATATTTCAAGATCTCCAGTGAATTTGATTTTTTTAAATTAATTTTTTTTAAAAATTAGCATCGACTAACTTTTTCAAAATAATGATTTATTTTGAAATAATTATTTGAAAACTAGGATGTGATTAATCTTTATTAGATCATGATCAAAATTAGCTTTAACATATGTTGTTTTTCCACTCAATGCAATACCTATCATAAGGACATATTCCAAGCTCATTTTCTTATCTTTTCTGATTTTTAATCAATATGATTGAACCAATTATTCTTGACAAATTATTTCTCAAAAGTATAATTAATAGAATGAGGTTTTGACAAGGGTTTATTCAGACTTTCTCCTGAGGGGATCCTATATAAAAGACATATACAAAATCTGCACTCCCATAACTTTCTGAATCTTGCCTCATTCCTTTGTCTATAAAATAAGATTCTACTTTATCAGCATCATCTTTAGAATTGGCATCCCAATCCCTCCAACTATTTGGTTCTCCGCGTTTGGTTTTACTGTTTTCAGAATCATTTGTTCTGCCTATCATCCATTTTGAGTAATTTCCACCTGATTGAGACTTCACAATTTCTTCTATTTCGGAAATGATTTCTGAAGATTCCATAATTTTTTAATGTCCATCATCTTAAAAAAAGAATGCTAATAAAATCAATCATGATAATTTAAGATGGAGGTTTTGTTTTCTTTATATCATCTATTGAGTTCTCTAGATCTTTTTGAGTTATTTTAATTGACTTGACAGATTTTTCTTTGTTTTCAACAAATCTCTTAACTCCTAAAAGTGCTGCACGATTACAAACCTCTTCAATCTCAGCTCCGCTAAACCCTTTTGCCATTTCTACTAGTTTTTTCAGATTAACATCATCTGCAAGTGGTTTTTGTTTGGTGTGAATCTTAAATATCATTTCAATACCATGTGCATCTGGATTTGGTACTTCGATAATCCTATCAAATCTGCCAGGTCGTAGAAGCGCAGGATCCACAATATCCAATCTATTTGTAGCACCAATTATCAAGACATTATGCAATTCTTCTAGTCCATCAATTTCAGTAAGAATCTGGGATACTACACTTTCTGTAACATGTGAGCCAGAATCACCACTTCCTCTTTTGGGAACAAGTGCATCTACCTCATCAAAGAAGATTATGCATGGTGCTGCCTGACGAGCCTTTCTGAAAATCTCGCGCACTCCTTTTTCCGATTCCCCAACCCATTTTGATAATAACTCTGGACCCTTTATGCTGATAAAATTTGATTCAGTAGTTGTAGCAACTGCTTTTGCAATCAAAGTCTTTCCAGTACCTGGTGGTCCATAAAGCAATATTCCTTTAGGGGGTCTGATATGTGCGTATTCAAATGCATCTTTGTATTTTAATGGCCACTCTATTGCCTCACGCAATGTTTCTTTTAATGAATCAAGACCTCCCACATCATCCCAGCTGACATTAGGGGTCTGGACTAGAACCTCTCTGAGTGCTGATGGTCTTACTTCTTTTAATGCCTCTGCAAAATCACTACTGGTTATTTTGATTTTTTGTAGAATTTCATTTGAAACTTTTTCTTCTTGGAGATTAATTTCAGGTAAAATTCGTCTAAGGGATCTCATTGCAGCCTCTTTACAGAGTACTTCCAAGTCTGCGCCGACAAACCCATGAGTTGTTTTAGATATTTGTTTTAGGTCCACTTTTTTATCAAGTGGCATTCCTCGTGTGTGGATGTTTAGAATTTCTAATCTTCCTTCGTCATCTGGAATTCCAATTTCAATTTCTCTATCAAATCTACCTGGTCTTCTAAGTGCAGGATCAATTGAATCGGGTCTGTTAGTAGCTGCAATAACTATTACTTTGCCTCTGCTCTTCATACCATCCATTAACGTCAATAGTTGAGAGACTAGTCTTTTTTCCAACTCTCCTGAAACCTCTTCTCTTTTAGGTGCAATTGAATCAATTTCATCTATGAAAATTATGCTGGGAGAATTTTCTTCTGCTTGTTTGAAAATATCTCGTAACTTTTCTTCACTTTCCCCATAATGCTTTGCCATAATTTCAGGACCGCTAAGGGATGTAAAGTGAGAATTGGTTTCACCTGCAACTGCCTTTGCTAACAAAGTCTTTCCAGTACCTGGTGGACCATACAATAAAACACCTTTGGGGGATTCTATTCCAATTTTTTCAAATAATTCAGGATGTCTCATTGGTAATTCTACCATTTCTCGTATCTTTTGAATTTCTTTTTTCAATCCTCCCAATTCATCGTAGGTTACCCTTGGTATGGAGGGATCATCTAATTTTGTAACATTGCCCAGCTTGAATATGGTATCATCTGTTACAAAAACTGGTTTTGAGGGTTTAGTACTACTAACAACTAGTTGAATTTTACTTCCCATTTGGGTATTGACTACTACGGTATCACCCACCGTAAAGACATGATTTTGATAAAGAGAGGACATGTACTCGTGTAGTCCTTCAGCATGGATTTTCTCAATTGGTGATAATACAATTTCTTGTGCAGCAACTCCTGTTACTGCCTTGATAGATAGACTCTCACCAATACTTGCTCCAATGTTGTATCTAGTAAGACCATCTATGCGGATAACTCCACTGCCATAGTCTTCTGGAAATCCAGACCATAGTTTTACATGGCTTTTTTTATTTGAGGTTAGCTCTAGAATTTGTCCTGCCTGCCAATTATTCTCATCAATTATTTTAGGATCTACAACAGCTACTCCTTTGCCGACATATGCTTGAGGCATCTCCTCAATCTTTAATTCAATTTCAGACATGTTTTTGAGATTTTACTATCAATGATGAATTTTGTTTTAGTTTATTATAAAGAATCAAATCGATATTCAAAGTTGGAAGTAGGGGAACAAAGATCTATGAGAAAGAAAAAGGTCAACAAAATTGGGCAGAAGATTCTTTCAGAAAAGCATAGTAAGAAAATCAAGGGGTTTAGAATCTAGTCTTTAGATTCATCATACTTTTCATCTGCTTCATAGTTTTCCTTAAGATCAAGCTCATGTTGTTCTTCTCTCATCTCTTCTTGCTCAGATGCCTTATTTTCAGAATCAGTTGAATTCTCTTTGGCTTTTTTGAATTTATCTAAAAATCCCATAATATTTTAAATATTGTGTGAACTTAAAGATATTGTAGATTTCCAAAAAGCATATTTTCAAATTCTAAAAGAAAATTATTCTCTATTTGCTCGTCTTTACCATATATACTCCAGCACCGACAAGTCCTAAACCATAATCTTTGAGAATATGTTTTGTGACTAACAAGGATTCAACAAGTATTTTTGACAATGTTTTGGTCGTAATCAGGGAGAAATTAATTTATTTTAGATTAATAATTACCATGAAATTTCTGACGAACATTCATCAGAACATACTCGCCTGTTAAACAAGTCTTCATATTCCCTACCACAATGAATACACTCCCTGAAACTCATAATTTTATTACGTGTTTAAATCATATAAACATGGAATAGATCAAAGTTCAATTACCACTAGTTTATTTTTAGAATATTCTTTATATTTCAAAAATATATAATTAAAACATGGTTTTGGTTCATCAAGATAAAGTTCATCTCTCGATGTAGAATTTATGCAATACAATATTAGAATTAAAAAATGTTAGATTTGCAGGATTAATTAGCAATTATGGAAATTTGTATGTAGGAGGATTCAAAGAAGGTATTGATCCATATGAGAGTAATGAAAAAAGACGGCTCATGTACATGAGGTTTGCATTAGAATCTAGTTTTAGAAATGATTTTGATGGTTCATTAGGGGAATTCAAAAATTCCATAATACAAAGAGCAAATGTATCAATTATTACAATGAATATTTGCAGTTACCTTCTTCTGGTATTTGCCGATCCAGATATCGACACCAAGGTATTACTTCATAGACTTGAAAGTATCATCAAAAATAAACAAAAATCTTTTTCAAATCTTTGAGATGTTTCCAAGTTTGTCAACTTTCAAAAAAAAGTGACCCTCTAGGCATTCATTCACCAAATTAGGGTTAAAATGGACGCCAATAGGTGTCAAAAGATTGCTTTAGGGATAAAAAAGGGGGATTACTCTTACAAAAAATTTGTAAAGAGTACAAGGCCAGCAGCTACGGCTCCCACCATAACAACTGCTATTATCCCAAAGAGTTTTTTTCCGCTCATTGGTTCTGTTTCTGCTTTCATATCTTTGTGATGGTTTTTTTGGTATATAATCTAGTGATAAAATTGAATTCTAGTGCTAATTATCTTTTCTTCATGACTAGTATAGGTGAAATACTAGAATTCATGTTTTTTTAGAAAATATTAATATTAAAAAAAATTTAAGGAATAACTGTTGTTAGTTTATCCTCAATTCTATCATAGTATCCGTTTAGTTTCATGGCCGGTACGTAAAATGTTGCAGAAATTACATCTCCAACACTTGCATCACAGTAAGAAACAACAACAGAAATTCCCATGCTAGATTCTCCAACACAACCATAGTCAGTTATAGCAATGACAGATACATCTTCAGTAACTAGAGTTGGAACAATGTTCCAAGGAGTTATTGTAAAGACCAGTATTACTGAAGTTGCTATGGCCATAATAGCTATAAACTTTAATGCTGGTGTTTTTTTTATTGTTGTTTGTTGCATTTTGTTTCACTTTAAATTAGTTTTTAAAACATATAACGTTGTGAGGATTTTTCAATCTAGTGCTAATAATTAATGGATTCTAGAACATTTTGATAAACAATTCATAGATAAGTGAAAATTACAATAATTGAAAATTATTTTTTATATTTGAATTAGATGAACGACTAAAAGATAGATTATTTCATTAAATAAATTTCAAACTTTACATGTGCAGCCTTTTTCTTTTATGATCCGTATTTGTTTTGAAGGGTTATCAACAAAAATATCTTGTTTTGCTTTACCTGTGGCTTTTCTTTTATCAAGAGGACTTTTGTGAACATATCCCCTCCTAATCATTTCATTAACTAATTTTTCATGTCTGATGTACATTGCCTTTAGCTTTCCACGCCATCGAAGTGTTTCAGGATGATGGGAATACCCTTTTTTATTTTCCGTTATTATTATCCACATGGCATGAAGTTCACGATGTTCACCTAGCAAATGTTGCCTGCATAATCTGTTTGGAGAAAAATCCCAAATTCTCATCTAATCAGACCCTTTAAAAATCATTTATATCAAAAATTTAATTTTGAGAATGTGAGTGCCATAACTTTTTGCAGTTGTAACACTGTTTTTTCCATATTGGTGTTTTATCAAGATTTTTCTTTACTTCTAAATTTCCAATATCATTAGAACCACATGTAGGACATCCTTCATCTTTAGTCAAATTATTATACACCTTTCATACGAACGGAATAGTCATAATTATGAACACTCTTAGGCTCAATTTCTATGGCAACCTCTGTTTTTGATTTTTTTTTCAAGAATTTAGAAAGGCGAGTTTCTTTTTTTCCAAGATATTTATCTATTAATGCAAAAAGAACACTCTCTCCTTTATCATTTAAAATTTTAATTGTTCCCTCGCCTCTTATTCCAATATAAGGTGGGGAATCCCCAGCTATTTCAAATCCACAAACAGGATTTTTTTCAAGATATTTTAAAATCTTGGCAGTTTTTTGAGTTGCACAATAAATCTTATCATCCATATTCACATACCAAAGAGAGACTACTATAGGCACACCATTATTCTTTAAACAAGATATCCTTATTGGAATTTTTGAATTCAAAAAGGAATCATCCATTTTTTTTCTTAGAATTCTTTGCATGATTTATCCTTTGGTTTGAAAAAGTATCGACTTTGTATAGCAAAAATCACAGAGCCAATCTACATATTCTTTGTTACAATTATTGCATATGGATATAGAAATTAGACTCATGAATTAGTATTGTAGTTTTAATATTTATTTAATCACACAAATAATTTCTAGTGGTAATTAAATTATCATTTTAATTGGTTTGGTAGGTTTGTAATAACGAGAATTAAATTTTGGCACTAGGATACTTCTTTATCACTAGATTAAATACCACAATCAATTACAGTATTCCATGGTGAAAAACTAAAAATGAGTAGGATATCACTGATTCAAGGATTTGAACCAAAAAAAACAAAGGAAACTCTAGAATTAGTATTACGACAAAGAAAAAATGAATTTAGAGAGCTAGCAGATGCCTTGAAAATTCCTACAAATTCTCCTGAATGGGAAATAATTATTTTAAAATTTTGTTTAGATTTCGAAGAGTGTTTCGAGGTCTGGACTGGAAGAGAAAAATCTGATCCGACCAATACTCTCAAGTGTATGACTATTATGCGCGAGATTGCCCAAGGTGGAAAAACTGTAACTGAGATTGCGCATATACAAACCACGGCAAATACAGTGTATCATGAATTTCATAACATATACAAACGGATTTGATTAGCAAATATGGCAAAAAAATATTCCTCTTGATTGTATTTTCTATTTTTACCCTTGTTTCATTTAATCAAGCCCATGCACACCAATTAATCACTCATGACGATACACATAGGAGCTTTGAATCTTCGCTCCATATTCCAGATCATAAGATCTCATGGGCAATTTATGAGAATTTAGGAGAAAATGAAGCAAAATTTTATTCATTTGAGGCAAAACATGGAGAGTCTTTGTATGCAAGTATTGTCGTTCCTAAATTGGCAGGTTTAGAGACCTACTCACCAACACTGGTTCTCCTAGGAGAGGGAATATTTCAAAATGATGAAATTCCATTTGTAACTTCATTAGGTGCTGAGAAATTTCCCTACAAAGGAGAATTTCCTTCAAGAGAATTTTATGAACCATTTGGCCAGGTAACTTATTGGGAAAGACAAGAAGTCAGAATGGATGTACCTCTTGATGGGGAATATTTTATTATTGTAATGGATGAACAAAATCAAAGCGGGAAATATAGTTTAGCTATTGGAACTATAGAAGACTTTTCTGGTAGTGATATTTTTACAACTTTACCTAAAGCATGGCTTGAAACCAAATTATTTGTTAATGATTACATATCAATTGGAATTGCAATAATCATCCTTATCGCAATACCTGCAATCCCCATATTTTTGATATCTAGGAAAATAATATTAAAGCAAAATAGTCAAACTAGTTAAAAATTAAATTTAATAGTTTATAGAAATTTTTGTCACTAGGAAAATTTTTTCCCTCTTTAAATGTAATTTTCAACTTTTTACTCTATGGAAAACTTCCTAAAGGAACATGCTGAATTTTTAGGAATTTTATTATTGTATAGATTCGTAATTAAGGCAAAACCCGTTAAAGAATTAAAAAATTATTCCAGCAAAAACTGTATTGCCAGAATAATTTAGTGGATGGATCAAATTTATATGAAGATAATCTCTTTGAAAAATTATCAATTTTACATCTTAAAAGGATAAAAATTAATAAGTTTAAGCAAAAAATAATTATACAAAATTCTAGAAGTCAAACAAAAACTCTAAGTCTTTTTACTTCTAGAATTTGTCCTCAATACTGCTTTACAACAAATACACCTAGAGCCTATGATTGACAAGAATATACCACAGAATGTACACCGTTTCTGTCCAATTTGATATCGTATTTTATTTGGAACAGATTCTGCCTTGTGCAGTTCACAAATGTTCCTACATGTTCTACCCATTAAATTTCACATCCTAATTCTTTTTTGATTTCTTTTGCTCTATCTCGGATGGTTACTGCAGTGATTCCAGATGCGTTTGAGATTTTTATCTGAGAAACCTTTTCCTTATTGTTCAATACTGCAAGATAGACAGCTGCCGCTGCAATTGCCATTGGGTTTTTACTTGTAGACACTCTTTTTTTTTCAGCCAAAGCCACAATTTTGAATGCCAGTCGTTGAGTTTTTTCAGAAATTCTTACCCCTTGTGAAATTCTTGTTACAAACTCCCTTGGAGTATATGACACAGGATAGATTTCAAGCTCATTTGCAAGAAATCGATAAGTTTTTTGTAAATATTTTCTTTTAACATTGCTCGCATTTGCAACATCTTGCAAAGTCCTAGGAGTATTGGTTATTCTACAGGCAAGGTATACCGTGGCAGAAATAATAACTAATGTAGATCTACCAGTCAAAAGTTTCTTTAATGCAATTTTTCTAAACAAATAAGCACTATGCTCTACAACTGATTCGGGCAATCCTAGTTTGGTTCGAATACCATCAAGCATAATGAAAGCTTTTTGGTAAGATTGAACTGTGTTTGCATGACGACTATTTCTATCCCACATACGTAGACGATAAAACATTCTACGATTTTCATTGGATAATATTTTTCCAAAGGAATCCTTATTTTTTGACTCTATTATCGTTGAGAGACCCATATCAGCCATCTTTAATGCAATTGTTCTCCCCACCCTAGACTTTTTTAGATAATTTTCCTTTGTTAATCCTGTATTTTCAGAACCCATGTAAACAGATCTTTCAGGTGAAACAGAACCACAATTACTGCATGCTTTTTCTCCAGTTGAAATATCAGTAATAATGTTGTAATTTTTACAATTCTTTTGATGTACAAGTTTAGTTAGCATTTTGATCTCCGAAACAATGCTCCACAATCTTCACAGGATACACCAAATTCGTAGGACTCTATTTTGTCATATCCGCATATAATACAAATTTTAATTCGAGAATTTTTGTAAATTAATTCCGAGTCATTAGTTTTTTTTTCAATTATTTCTACTTGCATGGTTCAATTTGGTTTTTAAATTATATAACAAACAATAGATATTTTTTCTAGTGCTAAATTGTGACTAATTCTAATAATTAAAAATAAAAAGTTGGCACTATTCTGTTTAAAAATTTTTCAATAAATACCAATAATTTCCAGTTTATTGTAGAGTATGCCTCATATAGTATTTGATAAAAAAATTAATCTTGTTGAATTTTCAAAAAAATTTAAACCTATTTTTATAAAAAAAGAATTTTTGATAAAAATATCTACCATTTTTGTTGACAAGGATAGTCTATCTGCTCTTTTGCCGACGGTGATAATTTCTAAATTACATCAAGAATTTTTTATTGAAATTTCAACAAGTAAGTTAAAGACCACAATTAGATTACTTCCTATTTCAAATCCAAAAAAAACCAATGAAGTAAAAGAATCCATGATGTTAGTGGCAAGACAAATTTTGGATAATTATAATAATTTTAAAATCACAAAAACAAATATTACACAAGTAAAATCATTGATGGCATTACAATGAAGACTTTTATCCTAAAAAGACACTCATCATTATCCCAAAAAACTATTTTTAATTTAAGTACAGACATTGAAAATTTTAATATTATTATGCCAAATCATTTCAAATCACTAGAAATTATTGAACAAATAGATAATCAAATAACAGTATTTGAAAGGATACAATTTATGGGAATTAAACTAAAAATAAAAACTAAACATGTGATTATTAAACCCAATATTCACAAAGTCTTTATTTTAACTGGTCCAATGAAGGGAACAAAATTCATTGAAACGTATGTTACATCTAAAAACGGTAGCGATATTTTCATTGAAGTGAATTTAACATTTAATGGATTAATGAAAGTATTTAATTTTTTAGAAAATTATGTCGCAAAAAAAATGAGTGTCGTTATGAACGAGTTTATTTCTTCAGCTGAGAATTTTCACTCAAAAAATATTTACTCCCAATAGTTAGCACTATTGAAACTGGTTGGCACCTGTATAAATAACAAAAATAAAAAATTTCCTTATGCGCACTCCTGTTTATGTAATTGGTGCAGGGGTAGGAGGATTGACGACCAGTGCGATGCTTGCCCAAGAAGGATTTTCTGTTAAAATTTTAGAAAAATCTTCTAAATTAGGTGGACGAACTACTTCAATGAGATTTAAAAATCATATTTTGGATAACGGATTTCATATCATGCCATTTTACAAGAAATCGGCAATATACAATATTCTAAAATTATTAGGGATAGAATCAAGATTAAAACTAGCTAAAGTAGATAATATTGCCTTTCATTCAGGTAATAACTTTCACAAATATCCCAAGGGAATCGGAGATTTATTACAACTTTCGTTAATCCCATTAAAAAGTAGAATTAATCTATTGAAAGTTCTTCTCCCTATGGCTTTTACCACAATCAAAAAAACTGAGGAATGGGATAAACTTTCATTATCAGAAATTACAAAAAAATTAGACCCAAAAACCAATATATTTTTTGAAGCCATTTGTATGTTAGCGTTTGCAGATACTGCAAAAAATATTTCGTTAGGTGAATTTGCGCGGACTATAATTCGAGCTAATCCATTCAGAGGAGGAACAAGTGAATTTGCATATCCCTCCGAAGGGGGTTATGATTCAATTTCTAAAATTTTAGCGCAATATATAGAGGAAAAAGATGGAAGTATTGAGTTAAATTCTTTAGTAAAAAAAATAGTTGTAACTGATTCCAGAGTAACTGGAATTTTTACTAGCAATAACAAGTTTTTTTCAACAAATTGTGTCGTAGTGTCCTATCCTGCATATATGGCCATCAATCAATTATTTGACAAGGGTGTATTTGATGATAAATTTGTAAATGAGGTGAATAAATTAAATAAAAAAACTGCCGTAGTTGAGGTCCATTTTGCTTTAGACACACAAATTGATACAAGACAGGTTGTTTTTCCTGTTGGCAATAACTATGTCACAAAAGGAATATTTTTTATTTCAAACATCACTTCCTACGTTTCTCCCCCAGGTGAACATTTGATCATTGCGGGAACTCCAGTAGATCCCTCAGTAGTTGAGGATCAAAAACAAATCAGGAAGATTGTAGATAAAATGAAAAATGAAATCAGTGCAATTTATCCCAAGTTTAAAACATCTTTGTTATGGGAACGACCTATGGCTTGGAATCTGGTTGAATCCGTTGCCAAGGAGCCTGGATTAGTATGGAAATCGAAAATGCCACATGAAGTATCAAGTGTAAAGGGCCTTTTTTTTGTTGGAGATTCTACTATAAGCTATGGAATCGGGACAGATTCTGCAGCCCACAGCTCGATTCTTTGCGTACCCAAGATTCAATCATTTCTTAAAAAATAATTTTATAAAATTTAAGCTGTCTTGACGAGTTTAGGCAAGTCTTCTAAACTAGATTCAGGTATTACCCTAGCATCAAATTTTGGAATCTTTGTGGACTGTAAAGCAAGGCCTCCAACTAGTATTGGAATACTAAATTGATCTTTAATTTTTCTTACTAGTCTTTGTCCTGCAGCTACATTATCTTCTAGTGTAATTGATAAAAATACCATATCTGGTTTGTAATTATCAATAAAACTCAGAATAGATTCACTAGGCATAGAGGTTCCTAGGTTGTAAACCTTGAATCCTTTTAGAGTTAGAAAAGTTTCAAGTACATCACATCCCAGATGATGCTCTTCTCCAAGTGGTACGCAGATTAGGATTTTCTTTTTGTTTCCCACCCCCTTAATTCTATCCATTATAATTTTTACCAGTGTTTGAGCGATATTACTAGCGACATGTTCTGTCGCGATACTTATTTTACCTGTTGCCCAATCGTCACCCACCTTATACATTATTGGTTTGAGAATATTGTCAAAAAAACATGCATTGCTAAAAATACTAACGTAATCTTCATAAATTTTTACTGATGCTTGAATATCTCCTTCTGTTAATTTTTTATATAATCGCTGTTTAGATTTTTTTGAGACATCTTCTCTTTTTTTAATATCTTTGGGATTATATTTTGCCAATCCAGATAAAATTTTAGGATCATTTCTATAATCTGGAGGTATGTCATCTTTGACCACTTCAGATGATTTTCCAAGATACTTTACAATCTCTTGTCTAGATGTGCTCTTTTTTGAATCCCAAACACTTTTCACAAGATAAAGATATTGATCAGATTTGACCTTTTTTGCTCTAAGATATACCATGTTTTTTTTTCGTATTGATATATTTAACTAATGCTAACTAGTAAAAATAGTGGTAAATATCATAAATTAAAAATAAACCACTCCTATTTGAAGCAAAATTTGGCACTAGAATAACTAATTAACACCAGCTTATATAATTTGACAGCAGAATTAATTCATGTATAGAACCCAACGCCAAAAACAACCAACGATAAAGTTGGTGAAACAAACAAGAAATTCTCAAGGTGCTAAATACCATGAATAGAATAATGATATCTGCAGGGACAATATTGATTGCATTAGGTATAGGTTTGGCAGTAGTAGGTATAGTAGTAATAGGATTAATTGACTATACACTAAGTACTGCGTACATCATTGGAGGATTTCCTTTGTTAGTTATTGGTGTTGCAATTTTGGTCTTAGATCTTAGAGTGAAACGTTCAAAAGAAAAACAATTGAATAAATTGAGGTAAAAATTTGAATCAAAAGTTATCTCACGATACTCAATTAAACATTGCACCATACTCTATTTTAGTAACAGGTGCAACAGGATTTATCGGAGCAAGGTTAATTTCATCGCTTTCAAAAAGAGGATATAAAATTTCTGCCATGAGTAGGAAAAAAATTGCTGATTCTGAAAATGTAAAATATATCAAAGCTGATGTTTTTGATTTGAATCAATTAGAAAAAGCCATGACTGGAATCAAAATAGCATTTTATTTACTACATTCCATGGAAGGAAGTAAAGATGAATGGAAGCAATTTAGCTCACGGGAAAAATTACAAGCTCAAAATTTTTTAAAAGCAGCTACCAAAACAGGTGTTAAAAGAATTATTTACCTTGGAGGTCTGGTAAATGACAGTTTAGATTTATCACCTCACATGAAAAGTAGAAAAGAGGTGGGTGAAATTTTAGCCTCTGGCAATATTCCTGTAACTGAATTGCGTGCATCAATAATAATTGGGGCAGAGGGTGGCTCATATGCAATGCTACGGTATTTAGTTGAAAGATTAAGAATTATGGTTTGTCCCTCATGGGTCAAGTCTTTGGCTCAACCCATTGCAGTAGATGATGTAATTCAATATCTTGTAGGTTGCATGGAAAAACCAGAAACTACTGGAAAAATTTTTGAAATTGGGGGCCTCGAAAAAATCACCTATGAAGAATTGATGAGGATTTATTCGGCTTATTTGAACAAAAATTTATTCGTAATCCAAATTCCATTCCTAACAACTAGACTTTCTTCATATTGGGTTGACCTAATTACCCCCGTCAAAGCCTCTCTTGCTCGCCCATTGATTGATAGTTTAGTCCATGATACCATTGTAACTGATGATTCAATTTCTAAAATTATTCCACTTCGACTAAAATCAGTAAGAGAGTCTATTGATATTGCCACCAAGGAAATGAAACAAGATCCTCCAAAGACAGAACCGCGCGAGGAAAGGACAGGATTTAAAATTAATCAAAAACTTATACAAACAAGTCTTGTTGCACTTGCAATAATTGGGTCGACTTATTATTATTTAGATGACCGACCAGAAGTTTTCCAACCCTTGTGGTTAATTGTATCTTTTTTTTGGTATAGTGCCATTGTTTCTTCAATAATTTTTATTCATAATAAAACTCGTCTAGGGTATCTAATTGCAGGTGTTTTATCCTGGTTTACTTTGGCGTTTTGGTTATTTGATAATTTTTATGTAGTCTTTGACACATCTTTAATTGCAACTCAACCAAATGAACTGATGACGATTAGAAACTTTATTGGGATATTTTTTTCTGCATTGGTCGTATTTGCTTCTCATAATCTATTTCATAAAATTATTGACTATCAATACAGAGGAAAACCCATATAGAAATCTTTAAGAAAACCTAATTCAATTTTGAGGGTTTTTTATTTTTTAAATTATGTATTATCTTTAAATTAAAGATGAGAAAATATTCCAGGTGGTGGATTTGAATAAAGTAAAAAATATGTTTGAGAAGCCAAATATGTATTGTTAAATCTAAATATTATTGGGTTTATCTCTGCAAGAACGTCTCCTAAAGATATCTTTTCTTCTCTATATTTTTCCAAGAGATCAAAAAATATTTTTTTCTCGTGTACATTGAAATCATTGGAAAAATAACCAAAAATATGCAAGATAACGTTTGAATGTTTTTTTATTGTCGGTGGATTTTTCAAGGCTTTTTTTAAATGTAAATCATAATAATCCAGTATTTCCAAAAAGGGTATTTTTTTGTAGCTGGCAACAATGTTGCCTAAATTTTTTAGCTCTACTTGATCGTGAGACATTAGCATATACTTGTTCATAGCCTGAAAATTTACCAGATTTTTGATTTTTTTTGTCTGTTTTACACCATTAAATTGCTCATGGACAAATTGAACCACATCATCTTCGGAAATTTGATGCTCTTTCATGCCTAGATAGCTGTGTTTTTCCTTCACTTTAGAAATTACAGTATTATTACATAAAAAGCCAAATTCTAAAAATCCCATTTACCACTAGATATTTGCTAGAGATGTATGAAAAATTAGCACTAGTCAAATAATTAGCAGCAGGTTATATACGATAAATGAAAAGAATCAATAATGAAAACCACCATAACTACAATCGCAGCAATTTTACTGGTTGGCTCATTAACTTCAGTTGCAAGTGCAGAACAAGTACCATCTTGGGTAAAAAACAATGCCGGATGGTGGGCTGAAGGAACAATTTCAGAATCAGACTTTGTGCAAGGAATCCAATTTCTAATCAAGGATGGAATTATTGTAATTCCTCCAACAACAGTATCAACAGATGTATCACAAGGTATACCTGATTGGGTAAAAAACAATGCTGAATGGTGGGCAGATGGAACAATATCTGAGGGAGAATTCGTTAATGGAATTCAACATCTAATTAAAACAGGAGTAATTTCTATTCCAACATCTGAATCAAGTACAATGGATACACCACAAAAGAGCACATCTAATGATTCCAAATTAGTGTCTCTTGAAGCAGAACTTGAAGCATGTTCGGAAATTACAAAAGCATATCCTAGATTAAACTGTGAAAGAGCAGCCAAACATGAGGTCGAGGCATATAACATAATAACAAATGGACAATCTTTTCCAGTAGGGCCTTTAACGTACTATTGGACAGGTCTTGGAACTGATGGTAACTCATTTGAAGTAAGCCCAACAGGACAAGCAATACTGGCAGTAAAGATTCTAGCTGTAAATGATTCTTCTGATGATATTGCCATGATGTGCACTGGACCATCTATTTGTAACTATGATGTATGGAATGGCGATAAAGCCTTCAAGTATTCTGGTATGGATTTTACCAATGGACAAATTGTTGTTAAATCTGGAACATCTGAAATATTTTCCATGTTGTTTGGCCCAAATATCGGATATGGTGGAACAAAATTTGAACACGATCCATCAAAGGAGTATTTCTTTAGAATCTCCGAACCCTATGGAAGTGCATCTATCCCGTTAAAATTAGGATAGATACTCTTTTTTCTTTATTTTTAGTTCTTTATCCTTCCCAAAAAATAATTTCAAAGAATCAGAAAAGACATTCTACCTAGATTAAATGAGGATGACTACTGCTTTCTGCACAGAGTAAAAACAGGGTACGGATGTTTCAAATCAATTGAAAAGCTTCCGCTGTTTTTGAAATTATATTCTTTAAAGCTTTTGGATTTTTCATGAAGATCTCCTCCAATTACCATTCCATTAACTGGACATAATCCATTGATTTTTGAACATGTGTTAATAGTGGGACCTACAAGATCAATATCCCCTTTGATGTTTCTCATCATGGTCACATTTCCATAATCAAAACTAATCCTAAAATCAATTTGATGTAACATCTCTTCGGCAAGTAATGCTTTTAATTTCTCATGTGTAGCCATCATTTCAAAACCACACTCAAGTGAACTCAAAAATCCAAATTTACGATCAGAATACCTTGTTTCTGGAAAGTAAAACAAAAGACTATCGCCCATGGTTTTTAGAATCTGACCGTTGTACTGATGTACAACTTTTGCCATGCAGTTTAGGAAAATTTCATAATATCTTGATGTTTTACTTGGAGATAACCGAGCAACAATTTTTGTAGAATCAACAATGTCAACTATTCCAACACAAAAATAAGTCGGCTTGCCTACTGCTACCATAAATTCCTCTTGCTCACTTTTTGGTACCCTCGAATCCTTGTATCCACTTGAGTCAAATAAAATCAGGTTTGTTAATTTCTCCTTTAGGGGCATATCAATTCGCTTTCAAGATTTGATTGATAACCCTTGTGGTGTGAATTAATTTAATGTTACAAAGTATAGGAATGTAATAAAATAATATTACGATATTTTATTCGTTTAACAAATTTATTATCTAATATCTTTAAAACATTAATCCTTCTTCCCAAAAAATAATCACTACAACCAATCAGTAATGAGATGATTGTTTGTTTCTCTAAATAGAATTACATCTACTCCTTTCTTTACTGCCTTTATTTGATACATAGTTGACTCATGAAAAAATGATTAATGATCAATTGGTTATTATGAAAAATAGAGTTTAGAATCTAAAGTGTTAAAGAGTTTAGATTTAGTTCCAGTTTATGTATGATGAACTGCATATTACATTATGAAAAAAGAAGAGAATCAAAAAAGATTGAAAGATATCATTAATCATCTTGAAAGAAAATTCATTCAATCAGATAATGAACAAGATCATGTAGATGAAAGACATGCTGAAGAGTATCGAAAATTGCCTTTAGACTAGAGTTTAGAATCTAAGAGACGTACAAAACAACTAATCATTACTGTCCCAATTGACTAAAATCTAGTGCTCATTGCAGCAGAACCAGATGCTGATGACAAAAAAATAATAAAAAAAGCTGAAGAGTATTTTGATGCCATTACAATATCTACATTTTAGTACAAACCAATATTTTGTTGAAAAAGTATCACTAATCTATGACTTTCACAAACTCAGTTAATGTTGACCATTTATGACTAGCAGTAATTCGTGTACTTTCTTTGTATGTCTGACTAGCCCTTGATATTTTTGAAGGGTTTTTTGTAAATTAGAAGTGTTAACGAGTTTATCGACTGTCAGTAAAAATAGTATCCACCCTTTCTAGGCACTAAAAGTTACCCTAATCCAGATTATAACGTGAAGTTTGTTTGTTCAACAAAATAATTAATTCAAATGAAAATAATTTCTAAACATGGATGAGGTTCAGGTGATTGTCCCAATATTGATAGTTCTCGCAGTGGGAATTTTTGTAGGAACTAGAGTCTGGATAATGTTTAAAAAATAATTTCAAACTCTAGTAATGAATCGTTAGATGCCCAGCTACTTTATGGGGAATAAAAAAAGGTTCAAAATAGAATCCACGAGGATCCACCTACCAAATTGGGCAAAAAAATCATTTCCTTGAAAATTAAACTCTATTTTGCTCTAAACTTTACCAAGATCACTCCAGCACCGACAACACCAGCTACTGGTGATCATAATTCTAGAGTTTAGCTAATCTTACTTTGAATAATTTATGATAAAAAAGTTGGGTCTAAAATAAAAAATGTAAAGAGTTACTTATTGACAACATTTGGTGAATGGAGTAACTCGTGGAAAGTCTTTTGGGCAAGACCGTTTGCCGTTTCAATAAATCCCTTGGGACAATATTCACATTGAATCATATAGTACTGTATGGTACCGTACTATTAATACTTAGGTAATCTGATAATTACCTATTTTGCAGTCAGATACCCCAGGTCATTTTTCCACATTATTTTCAGCTGACCTACTCATCACTCTACGATTAAACAATGATAGATGGGAATAAAGACCTTCAAATTTTAATATAGTTTAAGAAAATCTGATTATCAGTTTAGAGTACTTTCAATAGATGAAAATCATATGCACCAAAACGATACAATCGTTTTAGAAGCACAACTGTTTTTAAACAAATTTGTTCAATGATATCATGCAAAATTTTGCTTTACAAATCGATTCTGGAGGAGTTCAAGAGTCATTGAGTGAAACCGTATCTAATCTAATTGAACAAATCACTCCTGAACTTCCTCATACTACTTTTGTAACTGATTTGGCTTTTATCATGATTATAGGTGCAGTAGTAACACTTGCATTCTTTAAAATTAAACAACCTTTGATCATTGGTTATCTTTTTGCAGGAATGCTGATAGGTCCTTTATCTCCACTCTGGGCTTGGATACTTCCTGAAGGCGGTCCCACCA
>Ga0307380_10001110_pt1 | contig 40433 bp, 28 predicted proteins | sample UN3MG_FD_202239 | JGI IMG/M metagenome (GOLD analysis project Ga0307380, IMG submission 202239) | Soil microbial communities from Risofladan, Vaasa, Finland - UN-3 | ecosystem: Environmental > Terrestrial > Soil > Coastal area > Acid sulfate soil | place: Finland: Risofladan, Vaasa | collected...
CCCCGCTACCCGCTCGAACTAACGACCCCAAATCTAAAAAGCCAATGATAGCATTGGCAGCTTGTTCACTATCTTGTACACGAGGTAAAGGCTACTCTTAAGGAGGCATTATGGCTGGTTCATCGAGGTCTACTACCGAAGCCTGAAGCAGACGTTCGAGCGGCGGAAGCTTCGCAGCCACAAGGCCGAGCACGCCCGCGTCGAACTCGACTGGTCGATGGCCGGGCTCTGGGCAGCTTGCCTCTACGCCCAGCACTGCGGCCGCATGGCACCCCATCGCTTGAGCGTCGCCGGTGTGCTCCGCGCGTTTCGCCGAGCCATCCATCACTACGCTGTCTTCCCGAAACAAGGTCAGGACCTGACAACCCGTCTGGCTCAAGCGGTCATCGACAACTACGCGCGCAGGAACAAATCCAGCCGGGACTACCCACGCAAGAAACAAGAAAAGCCCGCCGGATCACCCAAAATCATCCCCGCAACAAAAGACCAAGTCCAGCACGCCCGCGACATCAAACGAGAACAATGTGAAATACGGTTAACGGCGTAGGGTGCCACTGGCGTGTCGCCAGTGCACGGGCAAGATGCCCGTGGCACCCTGCAGCCACCGTGCAAGCGTTATTCGGTTCCGCTCAGCGCGCGCAATCCACGTGCACTTCGAGCTTCTCCAGGACGACGTTACCGCCCGATTCCGCCGGCTCGGCTAGGCGAAGCTCCACGCGGTTCTCGCCCACGCGGCATAGCTCGGGCACAACGGCGAAATCGAGGCGGAGAAGCTTCTGGGCGGGGTTGACTCGGTACTGGCCCGATCCTCCGGAGGCCGGCTGCGGTCGTGGGGAGAAGATCTGCGGGTCTTTCCACATGGGGTCGCGCGTGAGGGGACGAAGCACGGCTCCGCCCAGGCGGACTTCCAGCTCCTGCCCTTCCGGGGCGCCGAACAGGATCGCCCGGAGTGTCACCTGCTTCAGACTGCCGGCCAGCGCGGCCAGATCGTCGCTCGAGCGGATGACGAGCGTCGTCGGCTTTCCGTCCGGGGCGAGGGTGACGGGGAGCGGGGCGGTGTCGTTGCGATTGAAGAAGCCCTCGGCCCAGGGATACCCGCCGCGACGTTCGACCGCGAACGTCTTGTCCTTGCCGGCCAGCGTTTCGGGGCTTCCTACCTCATGATACGCCTGACGCTGCGACGCCGGCCCGGGCTTGGCACCCACCTTCTCGCACAGCTCGGGCGGGGCGTTTGACCAGTTGAACGTGACCACGCCGTCGGCCCCCTGCTGCCACCAGTTGGCGAACACGCCGCGGAAGAACTCGATCGGCGGGTAGCGGTAGCCGTCGGTGGCGTGGTGGTCGTCGAAGCAGGGCTGGAGCTTGATGTTCCGCCCGGCGGTCACGCCGCGATACCCGGCGACGTCGACGTCCATCGAGCGCGTGCCCAGGGTGAGGATATCGACCAGGTTCCCTTGGGCCCAGGCGGCGACGTCGAACCCGTCCACGTGGCATCCCTCCAGGTTCCGCGGCACCCGGGCGGCCAGCAGGAGGGGACGCTTCCGTCGCTCGGCCACTTCCAGCAGCATCGTCCGCACCATGCGGACGAAACGGGTGACGTGATGGCGCAGCTCCCACTGACGCGGCGGCGGCAAGCAGGGTACGTGCCGCGCGAAATCGAGCTGGAAGCCGTCCAGGTCGTAGGCTTCGGCGAGCTGGCGGAGCACGTCGACCTTGAACCGGCGGACCTCCGGCACGGCGTAGCTCCACAGCCCGTGGGGCCACCACGTCTTGAAGAGCCACTCGGGACGCTGCTGTTTGAACGGATGCGGTTTTCCCTTCCAGGCGGCGCCTTGGCCGTCGGGGTTGAGGTCCACCTCGCTGACCCGATGGCTCCAGAAGACCTCCAGGCCCCGCTTCCGCGTCTCTTCGACGAGCCGGCCCACCCAGTCGATCCCGGCCTTGCGCCACGGCTCGAGCTTGGGATTGTCGGGCACGGCGGGATACGGGGCGAGGCCCAACGGGCCGATGTCCCACCAGAGGGCGTCGATCTGGCTCCCCGGCTCGTCGGCGTAGGCGAACCGGTACTGGATCCACGTCTCGAAATCGATGCCCAGCGCGTTGTAGGCGTCGTATTGGACCACGATCCGGCGCCGGCGATCCACCGCCCGGCGATGCTCCTCGGAAAGCTCGATCGGCGTCTGGTCGCCCTCCGCCGCCGGCGAATGGCCGCCGGCGAGCATCGCCAGCGACGTTGCCGAGGCCCGCTGGAGGAACTTGCGGCGATCCAATCGCCGAACGGGTTGCGCACCGGTCCTATTCGACCTCGGCATGGCTGGAGATCTCCGAGCGTAGGGCACACCGATCGCTGACGGCGAGTCGGTGGGCGCGGTCGTCAGGGGCGAGTCTTGCGCGGGCTGAGAACCGACGTCGGCCCGGCATCGTGCTCCCATTCTCCATCAAGATGGTGGCGGCGGGAAGACCTTGTCGAGCTTGTTGAACGGGCCGACGTCCTCCACGCCGACGCGGCGGAAGCACTGAACGTTGCGCTGCGCGTTCTTCCGCATCGACGCGACGCTCCGCGGGCGGCACTTCGGATTCTTCTGCGCGGCATCATAGAGTCTTGCGGCCTCGCTCCACCGGCGGAGCAACAGGTGGCAATCGGCCTGGGTGGCCAGGTGCCAGACGTCGTCGTCCTCCAATTCGTGCGGCCAGGAGTCCTTTCGTTCCAGGAGCTCCTCGGCGCGATCCTCCGAGCCCTGCCGGTCGGCGTCCGATCGCAGGTCCTCCGGAGCGACCGCGTAGATGGCCAAGTGGAGAGCGGCAACGTTGATTCCCGGGTAATGCCCCCGACGGACCTGGTAGGCGTTTTCGTATTTCGAGAGGGCCGCGCGGTAGAGCTGCACGGCCTTGATCGAGTCGGTGTCGTCGGACGCGTCTTCCAGGGAAACGTACGTGTCGGCGCGGTCTTTGAAGATCCGGCCCCAACGGCAGAGGAGCTCTTCTCGCCCGCTCTTCTCGGAAGCAGCCAGTTCTCCCAGGATCTGCTCTGCCTGTTCCAGCCGGTTGCACTCGATCAGCGCCAGCACGAGCTCCTGGCCGATCTCGCCTCCGTGGGGATATCGCCGCCGCAGCTCCTCGAGCAACTTGACCGCCTGGCGCTGGAGCTCCTCGTCCCCCGAGCGAGTCCACTCCTTGGCTTTGGCCAACGGCGCGTCGTAACTGATCCAGGCGCAACTGAGGATTTCCTTGGCCTTCTTCATGCTCACGGACCTCCGGAGAGGGACGAATCAGCGAGTTGGACGAATCGCAGCGGTTTCCCCGAACGAGGCGCGCGGGTGCTCACATGCCGAGGGCCAGCCGTTCGCGAGGGAGTTGCACCCGGGGCCAGTTGAGCCGCGAGGCCGCCACCCCGGCGGCGACGTACGTGGCCAGTTTCTCGCGGCGATGCAAGTTCGGGAAGCGGCCCGTGCAGATCCCGTAGCACAGGAGGATGAAGTAGTATTCTTCGAGCCAGTCGGTCGGTCGGTGCCGCTTGATTCCCATGTGCAGGCACGCCATGTGGCGCAGTTCGATGAGCACGTCGTGCAGCCGTTCGAGCGGCGTGGCCGCGTCCCGGGGGGACGGCCAGGAGCCGGACTGGTGATAGTCCTCGGTGGCCTCGGCGAGGGCCATTTCGAAATCTTGGACCGCGGTGACGAACCGCGGCCCCGGCCCCCCCGGGTTTCCCGGCCCGGTCGCGGTGCGAAACAGCTCGGCGTAGGCGCGGGTTTTCAACTCGGTTTCCAGCTTCACGAAGTCCCAGCCGATGAGGTTGTTGACGCCCATGTCCTCGTAGTCGAAGACGGCGGGCCAAATCGCCCTCCCGTCGACGATGCCCACGAGGATGTTCCGGCCATGCAGATCGCCGTGCGCCTGTCCGCGGAGCATCCGCGGCACGAGCTGGGCCGGGCTCGGCTGGTCGGGAGCCGACACGGCACTCTCCGGCTTGTGGACGATCCCCTCGTCGTCGCGCCACCGCACCAGGCTCTGCACGTAATGGAGGTAATCGAGCGGATCGACGAAGCTGCTTGGACCGTGCTCCGCCGCGTCCGCCTCGCAACGGATCTCGTGGAGTCGCGGGTTCTCCTCCCAATGACGCATGACTTCAGCCAGGTGACGCACGTAGAACACGAATCGACGCGGACGGACCGTGGGGTCGCCCTGGGGGCGGGCCGGATCGTCGACGTACCAATGCCGGTACAGCAAATGGCCCAAACGCTCGTACAGCTCCAGGAGGACGTGACAAATCGACGACGCCTGCGGATACCCGAAGTAGACCGACTGGAGCAGGGCCTTCTCGAAGGAGATCGATTCCACGCCGATGAACTGCTGGGCGTTGCCGTAGATCAGGCTCATCAGGCCCCCGTCCCGGAAACCGCGTTGCAGAGGCAGAAAAACCTGGTCGCGCCCGGAAAGGTGCAGACGGCAACATCGCCAGCCGTTCAACTCGTTGATCATCTCCCGTTTCTCGCCGATCTTCACGATGTAGGGGCCGGGCCGCTTCGCGCCGAGCACTTCGACCAACAGCACGTGGATGGCCGCGGTCGGCCGGTAGCCCTGGAAGCGGTCCTGCACAATCACCGCCTTCGCCTTGGGAAAGGTCCCCGCCAGGATCCCTTTGAGGAGAGCCAGACAGTGCCTGACTTTTCGGGAGCAGCGGCGCGGGGCGGCGGCGCGGCAGCACGCGTGGCAATTCACGCTGCCCAATCGTCCAGCCAGCGCCGCACGCAGCGCCCGTTGGGCCTTCGTCGTCCAATAGACCCTGACCATGGGATGATCTCCCGGCGTGGAGGAAACCCTGCACTGCGTCAAGGGTTACGGAAAGAGCAACCGGAATTCGCGTCCGCATCCGTGGCATCCGTCTGCCGCGCAGCAGGATCGCCGGAAAAACAGCACTCCTAACACCTTCCTACTATCCTTTCTTTAGCAGTGTAGTTGCACCGATTGCGGCCGTCAACTGCCCAGCCCGCGGCCCCGCCCACCGACTTGGCGTTGCCGGGGGGGAGGCAGGGAGCTCGAAGCCCGGCCGGTCTTCGTCGGAAGCCGCTTCGTCGACTCTTGGACGCATCGACCCGGCTCAACCCTCCGGCCCGAACGAGAGGACGCGCCCGTCTCGCAGCGTGACCAACACGCGGCCCCGGCGATCGACGGCCAGGCCCCAGGCGACGGGCGCCGCGGGAAGGGGATGCTTCCAAAGGGGCTTTCCGTCTTGGATGCCCAGCGCAGTGATGCCGTACGTCTCTTCGGGATCGCTGCGGGGCATTCTCCCTTGTCCATGAGTTGCGTGACGAAGACGGCACTTCGGCCACGGCCGAGCCGCGATAGACCGACCAAGCCCGCACGGCCGAGATTCTACGTCTTCCGGGCGGTGGCAGCAACGGTTCGGGGAACTCGGACCGCAAGTGCGGGAGCCTGGAAATGGGGACGGGCACCTCGCCGCGGGAAGCCGCGCTCCCGGGTTTTGACGTACCACCCGAGAGAGCCTACCATGAGGCTCATCCGGTCCAAGGCGGCGATCCCGAAAGCGCCGGATCTTGCGCGAGTGTTCGAAACCTGCCGACCAGTGAGAGGGTCCTACGATGATTGCAGCCCGTATATCGAAAGGCATCCTGACCACGCTTCTAACGACGGCGTTCTCGGCGGCCGCCCTGGCCGACGACCGCCCCAACGTCGTCTGGCTGAGCTGCGAGGACATCAGCCCGCATCTGGGATGCTATGGCTATGAGCACGCCACCACGCCGAACCTGGATCGGATGGCGGCTTCCGGCGTGCGGTATGCCAACGCCACGGTGACGGCGGGCGTGTGTGCCCCGTGCCGCTCGGGGATCATCACCGGGATGTACCAGACGGCGCTCGGCACGCACCACATGCGGTGCATCGCCCAGTTGCCCGACTCGATCAAGCCGTTCCCGGTCTATCTGCGCCGGGCCGGCTACTACTGCACGAACAACAGCAAGAAGGACTATCAGTTCCGCGACCCGCCCGAGACCTGGGACGAATCGAGCGGTAAGGCCCATTGGAGCCATCGCCCTAATCCCGACCGGCCCTTCTTCGCCGTGTTCAACTACACCGGCTGCCACGAGTCGGCGATCGCCAGTGCCGAGAAGTACCGGCAGGTAACCGAAGGCCTCGAGAAACACGATCGCAACGTGGTCGCCCGCACGCTCCCGCCGTACTATCCCGATACGCCCGTCACCCGCGAGGACTGGGGCCGCTACTACGACGTGATCACCGCCCTCGACCGCTGGGTCGGCCAGCGGCTCCAAGAGCTGGACAAGGCCGGGCTGGCCGACCGAACGATCGTCATCTTCTGGTCCGACCACGGCGTCGGTCTGCCCCGGGCCAAACGATGGCTCTACGACTCGGGCATGCACGTGCCGATGATCGCGCGGATCCCGCCGAAGTTTCGCACCGGCGGCCAGGGCGAGCCGGGCACGGTCGACGATCGGCTGGTGAGCCTCATGGACTTGGGGCCCACCGCGTTGAACCTGGCCGGCGTGAAGGTCCCCGAGCACGTGCAGGGGAAGCCGTTCCTCGGGCCCAACCTGCCGCCGCCCCGCGAGTACGTCTTCGGCGCCCGCGATCGGATGGACGAGCGGTACGACGTCATCCGCGCGGTCCGCGACAAGCGGTACAAGTACATCCGCAACTACGAGCCCTGGAAGACGTACTACCAGTACATGAACACGGCGGAGCAAGGCGCGACGATGCGGGAGATCCGCCGCGTGCACGCCGAAGGCAAGCTTCCGCCGGCCGCCGCGAAGTTCATGGCGCCCACCAAACCGACCGAGGAGCTGTACGACCTGAAGAACGATCCTCACGAGCTTGCGAACCTGGCCGAGTCGCCCGAGCATCGCGAGATCCTCGGCCGGATGCGCGAAGCCCATCTCGCCTGGGTGCTGGAAACCAAGGACCTCGGGCTGATCCCCGAGCCGGAGATCGCCGCGCGGGAGCAGCAGGTGGGGAGCCGCTACGCGATCCTCCGCCGGCCGGGCGCCGAGACGTTGATGCGGCGGGTCCGCGACACGGCCTCGCTCACTCTCGCGGGGCGCGATGCGCTCCCCAAGCTCGTCCGGGCGTTGGACGACGAGGACGCGGCCGTCCGCTACTGGGCGACGATCGGGATCGGAAACCTCGGCCCCCAAGCGAGCTCGGCGATGGATCGGATGCGCGGGGCTCTCGAAGACGACTCGGCCAGCGTCCGGATCGCGGCTGCGCGGGCCCTCTGCCGCATGGGTCGCGAGGAAGAGGCCGTGCCGATTTTGGCCCGCGAGCTGACCGACGGCGGCCAGTGGGTCCGGCTGAACGCGGCCATCGTGCTCGACGAGATCGACGCCGAGGCCCGGCCCGCGCTCGACGCGATGAAAGGGGCCCTCGCGCCCCGCAAAGATCTGCTCTGGAACGGCAAGTACACGGTCCGCGTCACCAACCGCGCGTTGAATGAGCTTCTGGGCACGGACAATACGGTCCCCTGAACCGCCGCGCGCGCCGCATGTCGCGACACAAGACGCACGTGTAGAGCCTGCGAACGAGGAAGCTGGTAGACTGTCTCCATAGCCTGGCTGTCGTGCCGTTCTGAACATAGGCACTATTTCCTGGGGGAGCACGTCATGTTGAAACCACGAGGACTCGCGCTCTTGGCTCTCGCGACCCTTCTGGCGGTGTCGACGTCGCCGGCCGCGGAGGTCGATTCTACGCAGGCGGCCGCGTCGCCGGCCGCCTCGGAGGCGCGGGAGCTGTTGGATCGGATGGGCGCAAAGCGCGGGATCGGTGTGCTTCTGGCCCCGGAGCCGGCCGATCTGGCCGTCGCCCTGGCACGCCAAAGCGAGTTGATCCTCTACGTGCAGCTTCCCGCCGACGAGGCCGTGGCCGCCGCCCGCCGGGCGATCGATGCCGCCGGGCTGCTGGGCACGCGGATCTACGTCGAGAAGGGCGGCTGGTCGCACGTGCACCTGGCCACGAGCCTGGCCGACGCCGTCGTGGTGGTCCCGGCCGCGGCGGGGGCCGTCGGATCGTCCGAAGACGAGCTGCTTCGCGTGGTGCGCCCCCTGGGGAAGGTCCTGCTGGGCGATCGCGAAATCACCAAGCCTTACCCGGCCGAAGCCGACGACTGGACCCACGCCTACCACGGCCCGGACAACAACCCGCAGTCGGTCGACCAATTGGCCCGGGCACCGTACCTGACGCAGTTTCTCAGCGAGCCGTGGTACGTGCCGTTTCCCGAGGTGACGGTCACCTCGGCCGGGCGGATCTTCAAGACGTTTGGGCACGTCGGCTACAAAGAGCGCGACTGGCCCTGGCTGAACACGCTGGTCGCCATAGGCGGCTACAACGGCACCCTGCTCTGGAAGCGACCGCTCGAGCCGGGGTACAACGTCCACCGCAACACGATGATCGCCACGCCCGAGATGCTTTACCTGGCCGACGGCAAGTCGTGCAAGCTGTTGGACGCGGCTACCGGCGAGGTCCGGGGCGAAATTGCGGCACCGGACGGAGCGACCGGGACGGTGTGGAAGTGGATGGCGATCGACGGGGGCGTGCTCTACGCGCTGGTGGGCGAAGAGGAGCTCCGCGACGAGACGCTCCGCGGCACGCGGACCGCCGCCGGATGGCCCTGGCGCCCCATGACCCGAGGCTACGACCGGCAAGATTACCCCTGGGGCTTCGGCCGCACCTTCTTCGCCGTCGACCTGGAAACGAAGAAAGTGCTCTGGACGCACGTCGAGGAGAAGCCGATCGACGGCCGGGCCGTGGCCATGACGGGAGAGCGCATCTACGGCTATTCGCCCCCCAACTACCTCGCGTGCCTCGACGCCAAGCAGGGGAAGCCCGTGTGGCGCAATTCCGATCCCCGACTGCTGGAGGCGATCGGATCGCATCACCGCGCGCAGACGGCCGCGATCGGGTTCGCGTCGACCGCCTACATGAAGTGCTCCCGCGAAGCGATCTACTTCGCCGGCCCGCAACGGACCCGACTGGTCGCCGCCTCGACCGAAGACGGGCGCCTGCTGTGGCAATATCCCCACGGCAACTTCCAACTCATCCTCCGCGACGAGGGGCTCTACGCGATGGGGCGGACCAGCTCCAGTCGGCTGTTCGACCCGCTGACGGGCGAAGTCCGCGCGAACCTGAACTGCGTGCGCGGCAACTGCACCCGGGCGACGGGCACCGCCGACAGCATCTTCTGCCGGGGCCACGACCACGCCGGCACGCTCCGCCTGACCGTGCCCGATCACCAGCCCCGACGCATCGCCCTGATGCGGCCCGATTGCCACGATGGGGTGATCGCGGCGGGCGGCCTGTTGTACTGGGGGCCGTGGATGTGCGATTGCAGCCTGTCGCTGGTGGGCAACATCTGCCTCGCCCCGGCCGGCGACTTCGTCTTCGATGCGCAAGCCACGGAGGCCGAGCGACTCGAGTCCGCGGGCGGCGTCCCCCAGCCGCTCGAACCTTTGGAAACGCGGGCGGGCGACTGGCCGACCTACCGGGCCGACAACGAGCGGAGCGCCGCCCGCCCGGTCGAGATCCCCAAGAAGGTCGCCTTGGCCTGGCAGTACGAGCCGCCCGAGGGCGTCGACACGACCGCGCCGGTCACCGCCGCGGGCATGGTCTTCCTCGCCGGGTCCGACGGGCTGGTCCGCGCCCTGGACGCTTCCGAGGGAACGCCCCGCTGGAAGGCTTACACGGCCGGGCCGATCCGGTATCCGCCTGCCGTGGAGGGCGGCCGGCTCTTCGTCGGAAGCGGCGACGGCTGGGTCTATGCCTTCCGAGCGGCAAGCGGCCGATTGCTTTGGCGATTCCGCGCGGCGCCGGTCGAGCGAAAGATCAACCTCTACGGCCGACTCGCGTCCACGTGGCCGGTTGCCAGCGGCGTGCTGGTGGCCGACGGAGTGGTCTACGCCGCGGCGGGCATCGCCAGCTACGACGGTACCCACGTCTATGCCCTCGACGCCGCCACCGGCCGGATCCGCTGGCAGAACAACACGTCGGGCCGTCTGTTCGGCGACGGCCGCGTGACCGGCGTCAGCGTGCAGGGCCACCTGCTCCTCGACGGCGACACGCTCTACCTGGCCGGCGGCAACGTGATCTCGCCCGCCGAGTACGACCTTGGCGACGGGCGCTTGCGGAACCGGCTGGTCGATGAGTGGGGAGGTCAGAAGCCGCCCCCCGATCCCAACTGGGTCTACAACGACGAGGTCGGCCGTTACATGCGGGAGCAGAAGCTCCTGGGCAAATCGCCCCGCGGCTGCGAGCTGTATCTGATCGACGGCCAGGTCGTCGCGTTCGACCGGCTGCTCTACGCCCCCAAGGAGTATTGGGTGGGCCGCTATTTCGCCCGAAGCCTGCTCCAAGCGGCCTCCGGCGACGCGGTCATCCGCAGCCTCGACGATCGGGTCGTCCGGATCGCCCCCAAGACCGGCGACGAAGAGAAGCCCAGGGCGATCTGGGACGTTCAGGGCCTCGCGGAGTCCCGGGCGATGGCGCTGGGCAGCAATGCCGTGGTGGTCGCCGGCGGGGTGAACGGCCCTGATTCGGCCGAGCCCAAGTACACGCTCGCGGCCCGGGCCGTGGCCGACGGGCAACCGCTCTGGACCCAACCCCTGCCCGCCATGCCCGCCTGGTGGGGTCTCGCCACCGACCGCGACGGCCGGGTTCTGGCCACGTTGCAGGACGGGCGCGTGCTCTGTTTTGCGAGTAGCCAGTAGCGACCCTCCGAGCGCGAAGCGTGCCGCGGCGGGCGAGATGCGGCCGTCGTCACTCCACGTGCTCGTGATGAATCCCTGCCTGCGAGCCGGGCGCGGGCGGCTCGTCGGGGATTGGCGGAAGCTCGGGGAGGACCGGGAGGAGGATGCCCGACGGGTGATCCGCGTCGCGGAGGATGGTCACGGTGCCGGGCGGCAGGGCGGAGTCGTAGGTGTAGCTTTCCCGTCCGTCCGGCGCGAGCGCCACGCGGTCGACCAAGGGCGGCTGACTGATCCGCACGACCAGCTTGTGCCCCTCGCGGAAGACGTGGCCCACGGGGAAGACCTCGATCTCGAAGCGGCAGGGCTCGCCCGGCTCCAGCGGGCGCGGGTCGCGATGGGGGTGATGGGGGCGGACGAGCGTCTTCTGGCCGTCGAGCGAGATCCACTCGGACCGCGCTTCGTCCAAGCCGCGGTGCGACGCCCGGAGCATGCCCCGCTGCAAGTACTGGGCATTGCCCTCGCGATCGACGTCTGCCAGGAGGACGAAGAAGTCGGTGTCTAACGTGGTACAGGTGGCCCAGAGCGTGACGCAGACCGGGCCGCAGATGCCCGTGGGCTCGCCGAAGTCGAGCGCGTAGTGCACTGCGTCGATCTGGTCGTCGTCCACCCCGACGGCCACGCGGTAGCTATCGCCCGACCGGGACGCATCCGCCCCTCCCTGCGGCGGCGTGGGCGACATCGCCGAGCCCTCGCGGAAGTAGCAGCGGGTCCAGACTGTCTCCGGCAGCGGGAAATCGCTGGAGACGAGTGGCTCGTTCGTCTGCGGCTGCCTGCCTCGGGCGTCCGCAGTCTCGAAGTAGACGCGCACCCGCCGCGACGGGTCGGTCAGGTCCCCCGGATCGTCCTGGCCGTCACGCAGCAGCCAGAAGTCGAACCATTCCCGGCGGTCGCGGGGGAAGCAACTCGGCATGCCGTGGTCGCCGTTGGTCAGCACGAGGCGCTTGGGCACGTCGTCGGGGATCTGGTGCCAGAGCCACGCGCCGCTCGGGCCGGTCTGCTGGTCCTGGTAGGCGTGCATGATGTAGATCGGGGCCCGCACGCCGCGGGCGTAGGTGCCGGGCGAGCGGGTCTGCCACCCGGGGCCGTCCTCCGGCTCGGCCATCGTGATCCACAGCATGTCGTCGGCCAGATCCCGCGACGTGCGCGCGGCGAGGACTTCGGCGTATTCCTCGTCGCCCGTGCCCCGCATGGCCATCGCGGCCTGATCCGACCCGAACACGCCCGTCGTCCGGTAGAGGCTGTTCATCCAGTTGACCGGGAAGCCCGAGTTTCGGATTCCGCCGATCCGGGCGATGCCGCGGTAGACGTCGTCGAACAGGCCCGACACGGCAACCGCTTTGAGGTGCGGCGGGTTCGTGGCGGCGATGGTAAACCCGGTCAGCCCGGGCCAGGAATGCCCCTCGACGGCCACCTCGCCGTCGGACCAGGGCTGCTTGACGATCCAGCTCTCGATGATCTCGTGGCCGTCCATCCCGGTGCGAGGGCTGATGATTCGGATCACGCCGCCCGAGGCCCCCGATCCACGCACGCTGGCGTTGACCATCACGTACTCGTCGCCGAACGCGCCGGGCGAAGACGGCTCGACCGTGCCCGGATAGCCGCTCATCCGCAGGATCGCCGGCCATTTGCGGGCGGTGTCTTCCGGATCGAAGCCTCGGGGATAGGCTACGGCCAAGGCGATCTTCACGCCGTCGGACATGGTCGCGTAGGGGAACTCGGTCTTGTAGCCCCGCTTCGCCGCCGCGGCCTTCGCCCGGTCGGCCGAGAGCCGCTCGCGATACGCCTGCGCTTCGGGCCAGGTGAGCGCGCCGTCGCCGTTGGCATCGGCCTCGGGGTACTGCTCGAGCCACTGCCGGAGCTGCTCCTCGCTCGGGGCACCGCGGGCCGCCGCCGTCTCCGCCCGGGCCCACGCCTGGCTTGTCAGGACGACGAGCAGCGCCGCCACGCACCAGGCTCTCACAACGTCTCTCGCGACTCCGCCGTTTGCCGCCCACATTGCTCCCTCTCCCTCAAGGGGCCGAATGATGCACAGGGCCATCGTACCAAACGGGAACGAAGCGGCAAGTAGGGCCCGTTCGAGAAAATCTGTAACACGAACCCGACGCGCCGGCCGATTCTTGACCGGCCCGCCCGGACGCGTTAGGCTCGAACGCCTGCACGATGTCTGTGGCTGATGGAGATAGGAGAATCGCCGTGATCCGAACGAGTATGCTTGCCCTGGTGGCCTGCTTAATGGTTCTGCCCCATTCGGCCGAGCCAGCGGAGTTCTATGTGGATCCGGTTCACGGGGACATTGGCAACGATGGTAGTCCTCAGAAGCCGTGGCGAAGTATCCAGGCCGTCTTCGACCAGGGGCTCGTGGAAAGCCGGCAGTGGGCGAAGCTGCCCTATCGAGGCGGAGCGAAGCTGGTTCCCAAAAACGCGGGGGCTCCCGTCCGAGCGGGCGATACGATGTATCTCCGTAGCGGGTATCACGGCGCGCTCGAGATCCGCGGATACTACAATTCGGATTGGATTACGATCGCCGCCGAGAAAGGCCATACGCCCAAGTTATCGAGGATCCGTATCCGCTCCGGTGCCCGCTGGAAGCTTCACGGTCTCCATGTCAGCCCGGAGCTTGCCGGTTCCTTCGAGCGGGGCACGCTGATCGATCTGGACTGGCACGGATTTCACGGGCCCGTGCACGATATCGTCGTGGAGAAGTGCCGCGCCGAGTCGGTACAGGATTCTTCCAACTGGACGGTTCAAGATTGGAATGCGCTCGCGTGCAACGGGATCCAGGTGGACGGAAGGGACATGACGGTTCGCGACTGCACGTTCCGAAACGTCGATTTCGGCATCTCGGTAACGGCCGTTGACTGCATGATCGAAGGGAACACCGTCGAGAACTTTGCGGGCGACGGCATGCGCGGCCTGGGGGACAACACGACGTTTCAGTACAACACAGTCAGAAACTGCTACGACGTCAACCGCAACCACGACGACGGCTTTCAGTCTTGGTCGCGAGGTGACGACGGGCGCGTTGGCACGGGTGAGGTCAAAGGTATCGTGCTCCGCGGCAATACGATTGTCAATTACGAGGATCCGCAGCAACCCCATCGAGGCACATTGCAGGGCATCGGCTGTTTTGACGGCACGTTTGTCGACTGGGTGGTGGAGAACAACGTCGTCGTCACCGATCACTATCACGGCATCACCCTCTCCGGGGCGAGAGACTGCCGCATCGTCAACAACACGGTCATCGACCGCAGGGACGGGCGGCCGGGCCCGCCCTGGATCCGCATCGGCAGCCACAAGAACGGGACCCCTTCCTCCGGCTGCGTGGTTCGCAACAACCTGACCACGTCGCTGAACGTGGGCGACGGCGTCACGGCCGACCACAACCTGATCATCAAGGACCCGCAGGCCCTGTTCGTCGACGTTGCGGCCTTCGACCTGCGGCTGCGAAGTGACTGCGAAGCGATCGATGCGGGGAGCCCCGACTTGGCGCCGTCGCACGACGCCGCGGGAACGCCGAGGCCACAGGGAGAGGGGATCGACGTCGGCGCCTATGAGCACCCTGCCGGCGCGGCTGCCACTCCACGGTCCTATTGATGCCGGCGTGGCCAATGATCGCCCGACCGGCGCTCCGTTTCCCGCGTCGGACTGTGCCTGAACAACCCCAGCGGCTATGCAGCGGAGGCATAGGCTCCCGTATTTGCTTGAGTGGCCCGCCGGCGCCAATTAGGATGGACATGTGGGGCCCTCGTCCACCCGATCGGTGCCCACGTCCACTCGGTCCACTCCCTTCGTCGAACCGGCCGCGCGATGCAGCTTGTCCTTGTCCTCGCTATTCTGGCCGCGCTGGTGATCGCGGACGGCTGCCCCAGCGAACCGGTCTCCGGCGCGGGATTCCGGCTCGGGCTAGCCTTGGCGGGCATGACGCTGGTCGCGCTGGCGGCGGCTGGGTTCTCCGGCTGGATCGCCGGTCGGCTGCGGCGGGATTTCCAGCGGCGGGACGTCTGGCTGCCCCTTTTTCGCAACCTGCGACGGGTCCACGCGGTCCTCTGGCTGGCCGTCGCCGGCGGCATCTTCTACTGGCTCGACTGGGCCCGGCTGGTCCGCTTCAACTGGCACCTGGACCACACGATCCTCCTCGACGAGGTTGCGATCCTCGCGCCCCTCCTGCTTCCCATGGTCCTCTCGTGGGCCGCTTTCTACGAGGTGGATCGGGCGGTGCGGATCGGCTTGGCAGGTGCGGACGGGCCGGCCCTCAAGCTCTCCTCGCGGCGCGAGTACCTCATGGTGCACTTGCGCCATTACCTGGGCATCCTGCTGCTGCCCGTGCTGGGGCTTCTGGCCGTCCAGGACACGGCCGAGCTGCTCGCCCCGGGCATCCTCGACTCCGCCTATGCCCCGGCCGTGTACGCCCCGCCGATCGTCGTCCTCTTCGTCTGGTTCCCGTCGCTCCTGCGCCGCGTGTGGAAGACCCGGCCGCTGGACCCCGGTCCGCTGCGAATCCGTCTGGAGGCGGCGGCCGGCCGGGCGGGCTTTCGGGCGAGGGAGATCCTCGTCTGGGAAACGGAGGGGAGGCTTTTGAACGCGGCGGTCGCCGGGCTCGTGCCGCAGGTGAGATACGTCTTCCTCACCGACGGGCTCCTCGCCCGGCTCGACGACGACGAGATCGAGGCGGTCTTCGGACACGAAATCGGTCACGTCCGGCACCATCATCTCCTGCTGCGCGTCTTGGCCATGATCGCCCCCGTGAGCCTGTGGCTCTTGGCCGGGCAGGCGCTGCCCGACGCGCTCGGCCGGGCCGAGAATTGGCTCAGCGGCGTCCCGGGCACACAGGTCCCCGCAGGGCTCCTGATGCTGGGCGCCATGGCGTTGTACGCGTTGGTCGCCTTCGGGGGGTACTCGCGCCTGCTGGAGTCCCAGGCCGACCTGTTCGGCTGCCGAACGCTCGACGGCGACGGGCATCGTGGGGCCGTCGAGACCTACTGCTCCGCGCTGGAGAAGCTGGCCGCATGCGGGGGCATCGACCGGCGTACGGCCACCTGGCAACACGCGAGCGTCGCCCGGCGCGTCGAGCTTCTCGGTCGGATCGCCGACGACCCGGAGCATGGGCGACGGTTCCAGCGGCGGGTCGACTTGCTCGGAGGGCTACTCGTTGCGATCGTCCTCAGCCCCGTGGCGTACCATCTCCTGGTCGGCTGACGCGGCGAGCAGTGACGATCTCTATGACCGGCGCAACCGGACCGACTAGTGCAAATTCCGCATCTTACGCGGCGGGAATGCTTTAGCGCCCCGATGCGGATTGCCGATGCGTGGGTTAGCGGTCGCGACACGCCGTCTCCAACGACGGCTTTCTTCCGCGGCCTCCCCCTGGCATCCGCAATCTTCCCCCCAACCTGCATCACCGGAACGATGGAAACAACCCAGATCGACGTCCCCCTGGACGACAGGGTCCTCACCGCGTTGGAGCGGAATCCACACCTCAGCGGCCGCAGTCTGCGATTCGAGACGGAAAGCGGCCGGGTGACCCTGCGAGGCACGGTCCGCACCTACTTCCAGAAGCAGATGGCCCAAGAGGCGGTCCGCACGATCGACGGGGTCGACGAGATCTGCAACGAGCTCGAAGTCGCCTCGTTCTGACGCCTCGCGCCTTCCGGAAGCGGCAATGGCTCGGGCAGCATCGGCCCCGGTCTGGGGGTGCGCATGCTAGACTTGCTGTGGGCAACCGCGCCACGGACCCGGACGCCGTCCGGGTCAGCTTCCGTCTTTCCGCGTCCCTTCGCTTCACCGATGAACGAACTGGTCGTCCTGGCAACGACTTGCAGCCGCTGCGGGGAGCCGCTGCCGCACGGCGCGGAGGTCTGCCCCGATTGTGATTCGCGGGCGTTGCCGGCCGTGGTTTTGCCCGGCGGCAACTGCGGACCGCCGGTGCCGGCCGAGCGTGGGCCGGCCGTGGGGTTGGCCTGTTTCGACAACCGCTGGCTGGTCGTGGGGCTGTTGCTCGTGGCCGGTCCCATGGGTTTGCCCGCCCTGTGGCTCAGCCGCCGCTTCTCCCAGGGCGTGAAGATCGTCGCCACCGTCGCCTATGCCGCCCTCACGGTGGCCGTGCCGATGGCCCTGATCTGGTATTGGTGTGAAGCGGCGGTCCGCCCGCTCGTCGACGCGCTCGCCAAGTAGCGGCTGCCCGACGCCACTTCCCGGCGGTCGGCAGCCTGGCTAGAATCGAGCCCATGGACCCCGACGCGCCGTCGACCTCGCCGTTCCCAACGCCCCCGCCCGACTCCCCGTCGCGGCCCGAGCCGGAGCAGCCGCGGTTGGGAATCTCTCACCTGCTGGTGTGGACCGCGTGCGTGGCAGCGTATTTCTCGGTGGCTCGGGCGTTCAGCTCGCCCGATTGGGTGCCGCGCCTCGAGCTATCACTTGTTCTCGCGGTGGGCCTGACCATGGGACGCGCTACGGCGCTGGGCGGGTTGCTGCTATGGGTGGCACGCCGTTATCGACATCTGCCCTTTCCCGGGCAGCCCGGCGAAACCCTCCTGGTCCTGCTGGGTATCTACGCCGCCCAAGTCCTCTTGCAGTACCCAATCCACTATGGTGCTGAGCTCGGAACGATACCACGGTGGGCGCCGGGCCTATTCTCCGATCTTGCGGTTCTTCTAATCGCCGTGCTCTATCTGATCGCCGCGGTTCGGACCAAGATCCTGCGATGGCGCGTCTATTTCATCACGGTTTTGGTCGCAGGCGCAATCATGGTTCTCCTGCTGCTTTCGCTGCCTCTTGCGGAGTCGTTGTTGGGGCCGACGTTCACCGCAGGGCGGAGGCTGCTCCCCTTTGTGCCAGACTTGCCGCGGGTTCTTCCTGGTGCCGTGCTACTGTTCGTCGCGGTGAAGGACGCCCGCCAGGGCCGCCGGTACCGGTGGACGCATTGGCTGGGCATCGGCATCGGCCTGTGGAACGGCCTGATCGGCATCCCGTCAGCCGCCTGGGTCACGTGGACGGTCCTGGCATTGTGAGTGAAACGTACTACTCTGGCTGAACCGAGGCTTGCCGGCCGCGATTTGTGGGGGGCGAGGCGGAGCCTCGCGTTAGGGCGTTCCCAGGCAGAGCCTGGGAACGAGAGGGGATGAGAGCGAGAGGTCGAAACGCTATCCGCCCAGCATCTCCTGGATGCTCGTTCGCGCCGCCTCGAAAGCGTCGGGCAGCTTCTCGGCGTCTTTGCCGCCGGCTTGGGCCATGTCGGGGCGGCCGCCTCCGCCGCCTTGGACCTTGGCGGCCGCGGCGCGGACCCATTGGACGGCGTCCATGCCTTGCTCGACGAGGTCGCGGCTCAAGCCCGCGAGGAGCAGCACTTTGTTCTCGTCCTGGCGTGCGGCGAGCATCACGGCCACCGGCGCGGCCTTGCGACGAAGCTGGTCGATCAGCCCTCGCATCATCGATGGCGTCCCCTCCGGGACCTCGGCCACGACGATCCGCGTGCCGGCCACCTCGGTGGCGTCGGAGAGGAGCTGGTCGACGGAGACGCCTTCCGTCCTCGGCCCCGCGGCCAACCGCTTCCTGAGCTGCCGGACTTCGCTGACCAGCGACTCGACGCGCTCGGGGACCTCCGTCGGGGGTATCCTCAGGATTCCCGCGGCCCGTGCCAGCGCCGACTCGTTGCGGCGAACGTGGTCCAGGGCGGCCGGCCCGCAGAGCGCCGTCATCCGCCGGATCCCCTTGGCGATGCTCTCCTCGCCGACGATCCGCACCAGCCCGATCTGTCCCGTGCTGCTCAGGTGGGTCCCGCCGCACAGCTCCTTGCTGAAATCGCCGACCGACACGACGCGGACGACGTCGGGATACTTCTCCCCAAAGAGCATGATGGCCCCGAGCTTCTGGGCGTCCTCTTTCGGCATGTTCTCCCAGCCGACCTCCGAGCCTTGCATCATGCGGAGGTTCACCTCGGTCTCGATCTCGTGGATCTCGTCGGGCGAGAGCGCGGTGTCGTGGTTGAAGTCGAAGCGGAGCAGATCGGGCTCGACCTTGGAGCCCTTCTGTTGCGTCTGCTGGCCCAGGAACTTGCGGAGCGCGTAGTGCAGGAGGTGCGTGGCGGAGTGCGCACGGCGGATCGCTTGCCGGCGGTCCCGGTCGACTCGCGCCGTGAGCTTGTCCTTGTAGGCGATCTTGCCTTCCCGCAGATAGCCCAGGTGGAGCGTGAAGCCGTCTTCGATCTGCGTGTCGACGACCTCGAAGCGGGCCAGCTCGCCGACCAGCTCGCCGGTATCGCCGACCTGTCCGCCCATCTCGCCGTAGAAGGGCGTCCGGTCGAGCACGACGACGATCGGCTCCGCGCGGTCGACGTCGGCGAACTCGTAGCAGGTCTGATCGTCCTCGACGATGCCGACGATCGTGGCGCCGGGCAACTCCTCCGACTCGTACCCCGCGAACTCGGTGCCGTGGAGCGTTTTCTTCAGTTGATCCAGCGGTCCCTGCTTGAACAGCTCGATCTTGCCGCCGCCCGACTTCTCGCCGTGCTCCTTCTCCGCGCCCTCGTAGCCTTGCCAGTCGATCTCGACGCCGCGATCCAGGGCCATCGCCTCGGTCAGCTCGGGCGGAAAACCGTGCGTCTGCTTCAGGTCGAACACCTCGCGGCCCGGCACGACCTTCTTCTTGGCCGACGCCAGTTGCGCGAACAGCCGCTCGGCCCTGGGCAGGCCGCGATCGATGGTCGCGAAGAACGACTCCTCCTCGTTCTTGACGGCTTGCGCCACGCGGTCGACCGTCGTGCCCAGCTCCGGATACGGCACGTGCATCAGCTCGGCCACGGTGCCCACGAGCCGGTGGAGGAAGGGCTCGCGCACGCCCAATTGATGCCCGTCCAGGGCCGCCCTCCGGAGGAGCTTGCGCACGACGTACCCCTGCTTCTGCGAGTCGGGGTAGACGTTCTCGTGGATGGCAAACGAGCACGCCCGCACGTGGTCGGCGATCCGGCGCAACCGGCGGCCGGTTTCGTTTTGCGGGTCATATTTCACCCCGCAGGCGTCGCCGGCCGCTTCGACCAGCGGTCGGAGGACGTCGATGTGGAAGTTCGAGTCGACGCCCTGGAGCACGGCCGCGGTTCGCTCCAGGCCCATGCCGGTGTCGATGTTCTTGCTCGGCAGTGGGCGGAGGTTGTCCGGCGGATCGCCCACCCGGTTGAACTGCGTGAACACCAGATTCCAGATCTCGACGGCGCCGAACTCGGAGTGGAAGTAGATCTCGCTGCACGGTCCGCAGACGCCGTCGGGCCCCTGGCTGGGGGCATTGGCCGGCCAGAAGTTCTCGTCCTCGCCCAGGTATCCCACCTTTTCCGCGGGCAGCCCCACGTCCTTCATCCAGATTTGGGCCGCCTCGTCGTCGTCGAGATAGACCGTGGCCGAGAGCTGCTCGGCCGAGAGCCCCAGCCACTTCTTCTCCGTCAGAAACTCCCACGCCCAGAGGATCGCCTCGCGCTTGAAGTAGTCGCCGAAGCTGAAGTTGCCGAGCATCTCGAAGAACGTGTGGTGGTACGCGGTTCGGCCCACGTTGTCGACGTCGCCCGTGCGGAGGCACTTCTGGCAGGTCGTCGCCCGGGTGAACTCCAGCTTGGTCCTGCCCAGGAAATGGTCCTTGAACTGGTTCATTCCGGCGGGTGTGAAGAGGACGGTAGGGTCGCCGCGCGGGACCAACACGTCGCTGGGCCGCCGGACGCAGCCCTTGGTCTCGAAGAAAGCCAGGTATTTCTCACGGAGTTCGTCAGCTTTCATCACGTCCGCCGTATAGGGCTTGGGACTGCCGGGGAATTTGAATCCTTTATGATAGCGGATTCTCCGCCCGGCGCGAACAACACAAGCGGCCGGGCGGCCATAGCCTTCGGTTCACGCGGGGGCGGTGGCCGGCGAGCGCGGCGGGTGGGGCAGAGAGAAGCCTCGGAATCGCGCGTAGACGCGGGGAGCCTACGACCCCTGCACGACGGCCTGCGGAGGCGTTTGGCCGTCGAGGTCGGCCAGCCGAAGTTGCACCGGCCCGGTCTTGCTGGAAACGGCTTCGTGGAACTCGCGCGGTTTGTGGATCTCCCTCCGGCCGACGTGGCTGACGAGCATCCCGGCACGCAAGCCGGCCTCCCAAGTCGGGCTTCCCTCTTCGACGTCGGTGACGATCACCCCGTCGTCGAACGACAGGCCGGCGAGGCTCTCCCGACTGAACGGTTCGAGCGCGGCCGACGGATAGTCGACCTGCATCCCCCGCCAAGCGGGCTCCGGATCGGTGACGATCCTCTTGCCGCCGACGTTGAGCTTGGTCAGGCCAACTTCGAGCTCAAGCCGCTTCTGATCGCGGATGACTCCCAGGCGAACGACCGACTCGACCGGCAAGCGGCCGACCTCCAACATCAGCCCGTCGGCGTCGAAGATCGGCCTGCCATTGACCGTGGTCACAACGTCACCCGGCTGCACGCCGAATCGCTCTCCCGGCATGCCCGGCACCACCCGCTCGATGAGAACCCCCCGCGTTCCGCTCGCTGCGGCCTCAGGTCGCAGATTGACCGGGGCGATGCCCAGGAAGCCGTACTCCACCTCGCGTCCCAGCTTCAGGGCCTCCAAGACGCGGCGAAAGGTCTCATCCACGGGGAAGGCATACCCGGCCGACTGCTCGTAGCCGGCCGTAGCGGCCAGCGACGTGGTCAACCCCACCATCTCGCCCTTGAGGTTCAGAAGCGGGCCGCCGCTGGTGCCCAAGTTCAGCTTGGCGTCGGTTTGGATCAGGGTGCCGAAGTGGTGCAGCGTGCTCTTGCTCCTACCCGTCGGGTGCGTTTCGTCGGGAAGCGGAGCCGCCTTTCGCGCCAAATTCGCCACAATCCCCCAACTGGCGCTCACTTGGCCGTCGCGAGCGATCGCGTACGGGTTGCCGAGGGCGATGACGAACTGGCCCTTCTTGAGCGTCGTGGCGTCGCCGAGCGTGATCGGCTCCAGATCGGTGGCCTGGACGGCGAGCACGGCCAGGTCGCTCCGCGGATCGGCCCCTTTGACCGAAGCCAGAAAGACCCTCCGGTCATGCGTGGTGACGTAGTAGTCGCTCTCCTCCTCCAAAACGTGGTAGGCGGTCAGGATGAGCCCTTGCCGATCCACGACCACGCCGGTCGCGTACTCGTTGGGAATGAAGTCGGGATCGGTGGGGCGCACCGAATAGGGAATGGATCGCCCCCCGAATGGGTCCGGGCGAACCTCCAGGTTGAGGGTCTCGCTGGAGGGCGTCTTCTCCACCCGGGCGATGGCGACCACCGACCGCTCCGCTCGGGCAATGGCCTCGGCCAGAACGTCCTCCATCGCCGCCGCCACTTGGAGGGCCGACGGCTCCTGTCCATGGACGAGACCCGGCATCAATGCCACGAGAAGGACCGCCCCCAGCCGCCCGATTCTCCTCTTTCGGGGAGCAGTCGTGGGCCGGTTCAGGGGAGCGTCGGGCGACGATCCGGGGTGTCTGATCATCTGGTTGTCCTTTTCCGCATCCGCCTGCGGCCCCAAGCTCCGGCGCGGAATCCACTTGACCGCAATCCGTTCGCCGACGCTGCAACGGCCTCTACGAAATATACCCTCCCCCGCTCGGCCAGGCCACCGAAGCGGACCAAGTGGTCTGTCAACCGTTAGTCTGTGGGGGGTGGCACGGGCATCTTGCCCGTGCTCTCACGGACGCACTGGCGAGACGCCAGTGCCACCCAATGCACAAGCCAAGGCTTGACAAACCACTTGCCCAGCAACGCCGATCGAGCGTTGTCTGCAACAGCGGTTCGGGGGGCCGAGCCCATGTGCCTGCCGCCGGGTGCCTACTTACCCTTCTCATCGGCAAGGCCGAGGGCGACCAGCACTTTGAGCCTCAGTTCTTCGACGAGCTTGGAGTCCTCTTTGAGGTATTCGCGGACTTTTTCGCGGCCCTGGCCGAGCTGAACGTCGCCGTAGCGGAACCAAGCCCCGCTGCGGGTGACCAGCTTGTGGGCCATGGCCAGATCCAGGATGTCCCCCTCGTAGCTTATCCCGTCGCTGTGCATCATGTCGAACTCGGCGGTGCGGAACGGCGGGGCGACCTTGTTCTTGACCACCCGCGCCTTGACCCGCTGGCCGATCACCTCCTCGCCCTCCTTGATGGCCCCAATCCGCCGGACGTCGATGCGACAGGAGCTGTAGAACTTCAGGGCCCGACCGCCGGGCGTCGTCTCCGGCGAGCCGAACATCACCCCGATCTTCTCACGGATCTGGTTGATGAAGATCACCGAGGTCTTGCTCTTGGAGATCGCGCCCGTCAGTTTCCGCATCGACTGACTCATCAGCCGGGCCTGAAGGCCCACGTGCGTGTCGCCGATCTCGCCCTCCAACTCCTTCTTCGGGACCAGGGCCGCGACCGAGTCGATCACGATCACGTCCACGGCATTGGAGCGGATGAGCATCTCGGTAATCTGCATCGCCTCCTCACCACTGCCCGGCTGGCTGACCAGGAGCGTGTCCAGCTCGACGCCCAGCTTCTTGGCCCACGTGGGGTCCAGGGCGTGTTCCGCGTCGATGAAGGCGGCAATGCCGTCGTTTTTCTGGGCGTTGGCCACCACATGCAAGGCCAGGGTGGTCTTGCCGCCGGACTCGGGCCCGAATACCTCGGCGACGCGGCCTCTGGGGATGCCTTGCCCCCCCAAGGCGATGTCGAGCGAAAGACTCCCGGTAGAAATCCCCTCGATTCGGGCGTTCTTGTCCCACCCAAGGGGCATGATCGCCCCCTCGCCGAACTGTTTCTCGATCTGGGCAACCGTCGTCTTCAGGTTTGGGTTGCCGTCCAGCATGGAGCCGGCTGTCTGGGTCTTGGCCGCATCGGTGGCGGCCGCCTTGCCTTGTTGGGGTTGCTTCTTGGCCATGCGATTCCTCGTCGCGTTCTTGGTGGGAGACACCATGGGCACGGTCCTCTCTGCGGAAGGGAAGTGGTGAACACATGGATACTATACCGTTGTTCACCGCGCCCTTCAAGAGCGGTGCGCCCGTTTTCTTCCGTCGGCTCGTCTGGCCCCCCGCGTACCAACGTGCCTCGCTTGGCGAAATGCCGCCTTGCTCCAGTGACAATCCCTGATCTTACCAGGCTCCCGGCCTTGTTGCCGAGGGGTTAGACAACCGCCGCGTGCCTTTTTTTGTGTGGCAACGGGGAGACGGGGCCTTGACTTGCTAACTGTTTCCGTGTACACAGGTTATGTGTTAGCCTCTCTTATCCGGAATTACCATGAAAAACATGACTCTCTCGGCCGACGAAGAACTGATTGCCCGCGCGCGGGCCTACGCGCAGGCACACAACACCACGCTCAATCAGCTCATCCGCGATTTCTTGGCCCGAATCGCCGGACAACCGGACGGGGAGGAGGCGGCCCGGGAGTTCGCCGCACTGGCGCGGTCCCAGGCCGGCTGCTCCAGCGCCGACTGGGCTTTCGACCGCCGGGAAATCCACAGACGGAAGGGCCCATCGTGACCAAGGTCTTTCTCGACACCAATATCATCGTGTACGCCAATGATGGCCGCGATCCCGACAAGCAGGCGCGAGCGATCGAAGTGGTGACCGACTGCATGCGCCGGCGGTCTGGTGTGATTTCCACGCAGGTCCTGCAGGAATATGCCGTTGTGGCGCGGGAGAAACTGAACCAGGACCTGGACGTGATTCTGCGCCAATTGCTGCTGCTCGAATCACTCGAGGTTGTTCACGTCACGCCTGAGATGGTGCGGCGCGGGCTGGAGGTCCAGTCGCGTTATCGTATCAGCTACTGGGACGCCGCCATCATCGCCGCGGCGGAGCGTGCCAACTGTAGCGTGCTCTTGTCCGAGGATCTCGCCGCAGGCGCCCTTTACGGCACGGTCCGCGTTGAGAATCCGTTTGCCCGCAACGAACCGGGGCAGCAGAGCTCGTTGCCACCGGGGAGAGAAGGCAACCCGGACGGCTAATCCGGTCGCGAAAGACTGCGTGAGGCCACGCGAATCTGTCTTTCCCACACTCACCAAAGACTCGACCGAAATCTGGCCGACCTCCCGGTCCAATCGCCCCCTGCCGGTAACCAGGGATCTCACTCGGCCGACGCGCCGCCGGGCGCTGCGTCGCTCGACTCCGCCGCGCCGGAACAACGCATCCCACTGTACCACCGGATTGTAGCGGCATGACGGGGTCGCGTCAAACGCGGCATGGCGTGGCAACACCCCTAACTCGGGCGTGTGGCTAGCCACCCAAAGGAGCGCGGGCGAGCGCTTCGTAAGTCGGCCCGGAACGGCCCAGTTGGCTGGAGAAGACGATCGCCTCGCCGACGTCGGTCCGGCCGATATCGAGGTCCTCGTGCTCGGCGATGAGCTTACCCAGCTCGGCCACCCCGGGACCGCCGCGACGGATGCGGCCGATCGTCAGATGAGGTTGGAACTGCCGGGCTTCCTTGGGGAAGCCGAGCTTCTTGAGCGGCGGCTCGATCCGCTCGTTCAGTGCGATGATCTGGTGGCTGCCTTGGCCGATCCCCAGCCAGACGGTGCGCGGGCGGCGCGTATCGGGAAACGCCCCGGCCCCGCGAACCTCGAACTCGAACGGCGCCGCGTCGGCCACCGCCTGCTCGACGGCTTGGCACACGTGCTGTATGTGCCCGGTATCGACGTCGCCCAGGAACTTCAGCGTCACGTGGAGATTCTGCGGCGCGACCCACTTCACCTCGGCGCCGGTCCCGCGGAACTCGTCGATCAGCTCCGCCACCCGGTCGCGTACCGCCGAGCTGGTCTCGACCGCGACGAACGTGCGTATCTTCTGGTTCATTCGATCGATCTCGACATGAAAACGCCCGCGGTGCCAAGCCCCCAGATTAACGCGGAGAGCCACAGCTCGTAGTCAAGGTTGTGCAATAAGGGAAAAGAGGGGAAAAGGGAAAGGACTTCTTCATGAAACAGCACTGTCGAACCAGCCGCGGGACACATAACGTTGTGCAAGGACAACCGCCGGTTCTCCAAAACATTGACGCAGCGTGGCTCGAAGACAGGTGCATTCCCTTCTCAATTCCTTGTTTCCCCTTTTCCCCCTTTCCCCTCTTCCCTTCTTACACCTGACCTGCATTCCGCCAAACCGTCACCCAATCGGAAATTCCCCTCTTAGAAGCTGAGCATCTGCCGGTACTCCTCCATCCGCCGCTCCAGGTCCGCCCGTTCGATCTTCCGCAGCCGGTCCAGGCTGAAATCCTCGACGGTGAAGCTGGCCACCAACATGCCGTAGGCCATGGCTTCCTTGAGCGTCTTGGGCTCGAAGTTGCCTTGCTCGGCCAGGTAGCCCATCATCCCGCCGGCAAAGCTGTCGCCCGCGCCGGTGGGGTCGACCACGTCGGCCGTGGGAAAGGCGGGCAGGACGTACGTCTCGTGCTTGCTGAAGAACATCGCCCCGTGCTCGCCTTTCTTGATCACCACGAACTGCGGGCCCATCTCCAGCACGCGGCGGCCGGCTCGGACGACGTTCTTCTCGCCCGATAGCAGCATCGCCTCGCTGTCGTTGAGCACCAGCCCGCCGACCCGACGCAACAGCTCCAACAGCTCGTCCCGTTCCGTGTTGATCCACAGGTCCATCGTGTCGGCCACGGCCAGCGTGGCCCCGGGGCACTGGTCGAGCACCTTGTGCTGGATCTTCGTCGAACCGTTGGCCAGGAACAGAAACGGGCAGCGGCGAAACGCCTCGGGCAGCACCGGATCAAAGTGCCCGAACACGTTGAGCTGCACCTCGACCGTCTCGCGGACGTTCATGTCCTCGTGGTACTTGCCTCGCCAGTAGAACGACTTGGCCCCCGGCTCGACCACCAAGCCGGCCGTGTCGATGTTGCGCGACTGGAGCAACTGCGTGTGCTCGTTGGGCCAATCCTCGCCCACGACGCTCACCAGCCGCACCGGCGTGAAATAGCTGGCCGCGTACGCGAAGTAGACGGCGGACCCCCCCAGCAGATTGTCTCGCTTCTCGCTGGGCGTCTCCACACAATCCAACGCAACCGTTCCGACGACGACAAGCGGCATGGCGTCCAGTCCTTATGCGAGAGGAGAGACGATCCGGTCCGATCCAACGCTCCCGGCGGCCAATTATCGGCTTTCCCCAAGAAACGGCAAGGGCCCACGCCGCGGCCGACGGCACGTCGGACCCTGCCCAGCCCCGCCTCGACGTCGGACCGGTTGTGAACGGCGCCGTTGGGAACGCTTCCGGCTACGCGTTCGCCTTGCCCGCCTTTTGGATCTTCGCCCACGGATCGCGGAGCGTGGCCGTGCGGTTGAAGACGGGCTTCGCGTCGGTCGAATCGGGGTCGACGCAGAAATAGCCCAGCCGCTCGAACTGGTATCGATCGCCCGGCTCGGCGCCGGCCAGGCTGGGCTCCAGTTGGCAGTTGCCGACGATCTCCAGCGAATTGGGATTCAGGCTCGCCGTGAAATCCTCGCCCTCGGCCACGTCGTCCGGGTTCTCCTTGGTGAAGAGGTGGTCGTACAGCCGGACTTCCGCGGGAATCGCGTGGGCGGCGGAGACCCAGTGCAGGGTCGACTTCACCTTGCGTCCGTCGGGCGCGTCGCCGCCGCGCGTGGCCGGGTCGTAGGTGCAGCGGAGCTCGACGATCTCGCCGTCGGCGTCCTTCACCACGTCGGTGCACGTGACGAAGTACGCATAACGCAATCGCACCTCGCGGCCCGGGGCCAGGCGGTAGAACTTCCGGGGCGGGTCCTCCATGAAATCCTCCCGCTCGATGTAGAGCACGCGGGAGAACGGCACCTTGCGCGTGCCCATGGCGGCGTCTTCCGGGTTGTTGACCGCCTCCATCTCCTCAACCTGATCCTCCGGATAGTTCTCGATCACCACCCGAAGCGGGTGCAGCACCGCCATCACCCGCGGCGACCGCTTGTTCAGATCCTCGCGCAGGCAGTGCTCCAACAGGCCGATCTCGATCGTGCCGCTGAACTTGGCCACGCCGATCCGGTCGCAGAAGCTGCGGATCGCCTCGGGCGTGTACCCCCGGCGGCGAAACCCGCAGATCGTCGGCATCCGCGGATCGTCCCACCCGCGCACGTGCCCGTCTTTCACCAGCCCGAGCAGCTTCCGCTTGCTCATCACCGTGTAGGTGAGGTTCAGCCGGGCGAACTCAATCTGCTGCGGGTGGTAGATGCCCAACTGGTCGAGGAACCAGTCGTACAAGGGGCGGTGGTTCTCGAACTCCAGCGTGCAGATCGAGTGGGTGATCCGCTCGATCGAGTCCTCCTGGCCGTGGGCCCAGTCGTAGGTAGGGTAGAGGCACCACTTGTCGCCCACGTGGGGATGCGTGGCGTGCACGATCCGGTACATCACCGGGTCGCGCATGTTCAGGTTGGGATGCGCCATGTCGATCTTCGCCCGAAGCGTGCGCGACCCGTTCGGAAACTCGCCGGCCCGCATCCGCTCGAACAGATCGAGGTTCTCCTCGACCGGCCGGTTTCGATACGGGCTGTTCTTGCCCGGCTCGGTCAACGTGCCCCGGTGCTCGCGGACCTCGTCGCCCGTCAGGTCGCAGACGTACGCCTTCCCCGCCTTGATCAACTCGACGGCCCACTCGTAGAACTGCTCGAAGTAGTCCGAGCCGTAATACTCGCGGTCCTCCCAGTCGAACCCGAGCCAGCGCACGTCCTCCTTGATCGAGTCGACGTACTCCTGATCCTCCTTGACCGGGTTCGTATCGTCGAACCGCAAATTACACTTCCCGCCGAACTCCCGGGCGACGCCGAAATTCAGACAGATCGACTTCGCGTGCCCGATGTGCAGATACCCGTTCGGCTCCGGCGGAAACCGCGTGTGCACCCGCCCCTCCCACTTGCCGGTCCGGCAGTCTTCGGTGACGATCTCGCGGATGAAGTCTAGGGGACGGGTGGGTTCGTCCGTGGTCATGTGGGTGGCTCCGTGTTCGATTGTCTTGTCCCTGCAGCATGCTTGTTTCACGAAGCAGGATTAGCTCCGTGGGCAGTATTTCCGGGGGCTCAGGCCGAGCCATGGAAGCCCCCGATTCCGTCGGCTCGATGGCAGCCGTAGCGCATCTTATTGTGGCAACGCTGTGGAGGAGACGAGTGGTGTTCGACCAAGCGTCGGAATCGCCTACTCGCAGTCCGGAAAGGGTGTGGGTGGCGTTGTCGTCGTCGTTGCCTCCGTATCATCGTAGCATTGACCATTGCCGAACGCGTCCGCAAGTGCTGGGTTGTCGCGAGTGTAAATCCCAAGCCAATCGCGATGATCCACAAGCTCGTGGTAGTTGCGCTCGGCCTGAGTCCTCACATTGTCGAGAATGACGGCTATGAACCGTTTGGTTTCTTCGTGTGCCGTGTCTCCAACTACCAGCGACCAATCGCGAATGTTCATCCAGGAGAAATCGCTCACAACGCAGACTGCCCAGAGGTTCTTGATACTCTCCTGGAGCCACTTCTTTCCGCGTTCCTCATCGCGCAGATCGTTCAGACCCTCTTGCCGGAACGCAATCACCGCCGCGCCCGGCGGCTGCGGGACTCGCTCGCGACAGTAGGCACTCCCCTCGGGAGCGGCCACCGTCTCGCGCAGCTGCCTTGCCGCAACGTCCAGCTTCTTAAGCTCCGTCAAGCTCTTCAGTACGCTTCTCACCTCCATGGTCGCGATTACGGCCTCGACTGGAAAGATGCCGGCCAACTCCTCTCGAATAAACGGCGGCAAGATGCGGTTGTCATAGATGATGATGTCAGTCTGCCTGCTTTGGTCGCCCCTCTGGTTCACGACGATTCCAGAGCCAATGCCAAATTGGGCAGTGAGGTATCTCTCCAGCACGTTCTTCACGAACAACTCGCGAAAGAGCCCTTTTGTGTGCCTATGCTCTACATCACACACCGACTCCACTTGCTCGATGAGAGCGCTGACCATGCTCGTCGCATACTTCTGGATCAGAGTTCTAGTCATCCCCTAGCCCTCGAATCGGATCGGGAATCAACGGTGGCTTGCCCGTACCGAGGAACCACGCCGCGCTGGACCACTTCCACTGTTCGGGCCGCTCGACCAGTCCTGGGCGAACAAGATTGAGGTGAATGTAATCGATCATCTCCATCAACGTCTTCCCGTCGGTCACGTTCCGATCGTAGCCAAGCCGCAACGCGGCGGCAGTCAATAGCCAGGGGCGTCAGCCCCTGGCTGGCGTTGCCTAACACGGGTCGAGCCCCGGAGGGGCGACACGGAGCTTGTGCCGCCCCTTCGGGGCTACGCTTCCCTGGGTCCTCAAAGCCAGGGGCTCACGCCCCTGGCTATTGACTTTCGTCCCTCCGGGACTAGGCGTGCGGATCGCTTACACCGTGCCGAGGGCGGCAAACTCCACACCCTCTTCCCGAAGCCTGCGCGCCGCGTCGGTGCTGATCACGTACGTTCCATTGTGGAGCATCATACCGGGCGAATGCCGCAGGAGGATTGGCAGAGCTTTCAGCTCCTCTTCTTCCGAGAGTTGGACGACGACTTTCATAAGCGGTCTCCTTGGATTCGCAGGACGATTACTCCTCTGGGAGTCTCACGCGATGCGCGGCGCGGTCCTTCGGGGCTGAACATCGCCCCCTCCTCACTCCTCCCCGATCTCCGCCATCACGTCGTCGGGGATGTTGAAGTTCGAGGAGACGCTTTGGACGTCGTCGTGGTCGTCGAGGTTTTCCATGAGCTTGAGGACTTTTCGGGCGTTGGGGGCGTCGAGGTCGACGGTGTCTTTGGGGATGAGGGTGATCTGGCTGACCTCGGGCTTGATGCCCGCCTCTTCGAGGACGTGGGAGACGACCTGGTAGTCGCCGGGCTCGCAGGTGACCTCGTAGTTGTCGCCGACGCGGCGGACGTCGTCGGCGCCGGCCTCGAGGGCGACTTCCATCAGGGTGTCTTCGTCGATTTTGTCGATGTGCACCAGAAAGAGCCCTTTCTTCTCGAACATCCAGGCGACGCAGCCGCTGGAGCCGAGCTTGCCGTCGGCGGCCTCGAAGATCTTGCGGACTTCGGCGGCGGTGCGGTTGCGGTTGTCGGTGAGCACTTCGCAGAGGACGGCGACGCCGCCGGGCCCGTAGCCTTCGTAGAGCGTTTCATCGAGGTTGCCGCCGTCGAGCTCCCCGGTGCCGCGCTTGATCGCCCGGGCGATGTTGTCCTTGGGCACGCTGGCCGCCTTGGCGTCGTCGATGGCGGTGCGGAGCCGGAAGTTGGTGTCGGGGTCGCCGCCGCCCATTTTGGCGGCAACGATGATCGCCTTGGAGAGCCTGCTCCACTCCTTGCCGCGCTTGGCGTCGACCAGGGCCTTCTTGTGCTTGATGCCCGCCCAATGGGAATGACCTGCCATGGGACTGTCTCTCGGGTCGTCTGTGGGTTGGCTTGGTTATCCGACTCTAGAATCGCAGGGTGCGTGCTTGCACGCACGCGGAGTGGGCTCTCGGTTGCTGAGGCCGTCACCGACGCATGGGTGCAAGCACCCACCTTACGGGTTCTCAGACGCTCGGGGGCGAGCACCCACTTCACGGGTTGTCGGCCAACTTCTGTTGGACCTTCTTGGCCATGTCGGCGTCCTTCTCCGCTTGGAATAATTGGAGGGCCCGCTTCCACGCCTCCTTGGCCTTGCCGGGCTGCTTGGCAGCGTGATAAGCGTCGCCCAGGTGATCGAGGATCACGGGATCGGGGTCGTCGCCGGCCGCGGCTTTTTCCAGCTCGGCGACGGCCTCCTCGTGGCGCCCCAGACGGTAGAGGACCCAGCCGAGGCTATCGCGGTAGGCTCTGTTGTTGGGGTCTCCCTCGACGGCCTGGCGGAGCATCCGGTGCGCCCGCTCGAGGTGGACGTTCTCGTCGGCCCAGAGGTAGCCGAGGTCGTTCAGCGCGGCGACGTCGTCGGGGAACTCGTCGAGGACCTGTTGGAGCCACCGCTCCGCCTCGGCGAATTCGTCGGCCAGGACGGCGAGGTTGGAGAGCACCAGGCGCGACTCGCGGAGCACTTGGCGGACTTCGGCCGAGCCGAACTCGTCGTCGAACTCCTCGATCAGCTTGGCGTAGGCCTCTGCGGCCTCCTGGTGACGATCGTTGCGATAGAGGATCCAAGCCACCCGGCTTAGGAAACGCGGGGACTTGGGATCGAGCTCGGCGGCCTTGCGCGCGGCGGCCAGGGCTTCGTCGGTGCGGTCGTCCAGCTCCAGCGCCCCGGAAAGGTAGAAGTACAAGACGGGGTTGTCGTCGGGGAGCACCTTCCCGTCGATTCCTTGCTGGAACACGCGGGCCGCCATGCCGTACTGATCTTGGGACAATAGCCCCAATCCCCAGGTGAGCAGGGTCTCCGCGGCTCGATCCGGATCGGCCTGGCCGGCCAGCTCGAAGAACTCGTTGGCCGCATCGAGCTCGTTGGTCTCCAGCGCCAACAGGGCCACGCCGAGCGCCGGCCCGAAACCGAGCTGGTCCGGCGAGTCCCGGTGGCGCTTTCGCGCGATCTCGATCAGGGCATGGGCCAGCTCGGCGTCGTCGGCGATCGACTCCCCTTCCTTGCCGAACGATTCGGGAGCGACGCCCTGTGCGGCCGCCTCGCCGAGGGCGTCCAACAGCGCCTCGGGCCGGCCGGTCTGGCGACAGATCGCCACCATCGCCCGGTAGCCGGTTACGGTCGGGGTCTTTTGGACCAGCTCGCGATAGAGCGACTCGGCCTTGTCGAACTGCTCGGCCTTGTGGTACGTCTCGGCCAGGAAGTACCCCAAGGGGACGTTTTCCGCGTCCTCGGCGTGGAGTTTTTCCAACCGTTCGACGAGCTCGTGTTGTTTGTCCAGGTCTTCGAGGACTTGGGCCAACAGCCGGTACGAGGCCACGCCCTCGCTCGCCAGGTGCTCGTCGAGATAGGCCTGGAGCTTGCCCAGCGCCTCGTCGGGCTTGCCGGTTTGGGCCTCGACCCGGGCCAGGTTGTAGCCCAACAGTCCCTTGTTGGGTTGGGCCCGATGGGACTCTTCGAAGGCGGCGACGGCCTCGTCGAAGCGGCCTGCGCGGAGGAAGGAGTTGCCTACCAGGCCGTACGTCACGGCGGGCTCGCCCAGCAGGCCCCGTTGGGTCGCTTCGTCGAGTCCGAACTGTTCGGGATGCTCGAGCGCTTCGCGGACGCGGGCGAAGCAGTCGGCGCTTTTGGGGTGCTCGTCCAGCAGGTAGTAGAGCCGGCCCAGCTCGAATCTCAGGGCCACGTCGCCGGCGGTTGGTGGGGCGTCCTCTCGCACGGCCAGGGCGTTCTCGTACATCGCCGCCGCCTGGTCGAAGTCGCCCTTCTTCGTCAGATGGACGCCCAGCTTCATCCACAGCACGGGGCTGAGCGAGCCGGCGTGCTGGACCCTTTGGGCGAGGCGGACCGCTTCGTCGAGCCGATCCAATTGGACGGCCAGACGGACGGCCGACTCGGCCACCGCTTGGGACTCCGGGTCGTACCGCAAGGCACGTTGATAGTGGCGCAGCGCCCGGGCGTACTGGCGATTCCACTCCAGCGTGCGTCCGGCGGAGAAGCGGGCGAGCGCCTCGACGCGGTCGTCGTCGGCCTCCGTGCGGCGGTATTCGGGCGGGAGGGGTTCGAGCGAGTCGTCCAGGAGCAGGAGTCCGGGCGCCGATTCTTCGGCGGCGCCGATCACGCTGGGGGGGGCGGGCAGGTTGTCGGCCGACTTGGTGAAGCCCGGGACGGAGTTGGGGGTCGCCAGCGAGAAGATCGCCCCCAGAACAAGTGAGGTGGTCACGAGTCGTGCCGGCCGTGAGCCGAGTGGTACCGCGTCCAATCGAGGCCGACGAGCAGCACCGCCGTCCTGGCTGTCGAGCACAGGCTGGAAGCCTGCGCTTTGCGACCCGTCCGATCCGACTTGAGACGACACGGGATGCACGGCATGTCTCCTGGGAAGGGAATCGGGCATTAGCGCGGCTTTCGTTTGGAGAGCCTTGCTGAAGCCGACTTCCTCGGGCCTGCATCGGGCTGCGTTTTGGCTTCTGCGGCGCCGCCTTCCTTGTTGGCCGCCGCCTTCTTCTTGCCCTGGGGCGGCCTTTTTTTCGCGGCCGGCTCTTCATGGGCCTCGACGCCAGAGACTTCCTTCTGTGGGTCCGCCGCCTGCGGGTCGGCGTTCTGCCCGGATTCACCCGACGCCCCTCCTGCCGGTTTCTCTTCAGGCGTTTCGGCCTTTCGGCCGGTGGACTTTTTCTTGTGGCCGGCCGGCTCGTCCTGGTCTCGTCGCCGGCGTCTTTTGGCCTCTTTTTGGGCAGGGCTCCGTTCCGATGATTGGGCAGAGGCCGGGGATCGTTTTCGGGTGCGTCGCTTGGGCAGCCGGTCGCGGGCGTCGGGGTTGATTTCCAGGAGGATCTGCTGCACGGCGTGGGCGCAGGGGTCGTCCACGAAGTCAGCGCCAAGTTGATGGAGCTGCGAAGCGAACTCGAGCCCTTTGCTCTTGGCGATGGCCCGTTCCAGGCCCGAAACCGCGCCTGCCTCCAGGTCCTTTTCGGTGATCAGGCCCACGACGCAAAGCGCTTCGAGCACTCCTTCGTCGACCGGAATCGCATGGCCTCCCAAGGCCGCCTGAGTCGCGTAGGCCACGGTGAAGTTGGTCGTCCCGTCGATCTTTCTCAACAGCTCTACGGCCGGGCCGAGGTTCTTTTTGCGGAGCTCTTCGAGATCGTAGGAGTACGTGGATTCAAAGACGCTTTGCAGCACGCGCTTGACGCGGTTGGCCGCGGCCGGAGGATCGGGTAGGCGGGCCATCACCTCGGATAGCTCCCGAATCGTCGTTACCCGGATCTCGTTCCAGTCGAAGAAGTTGTGTTCCAAGGCGGCGAAGGCTTCTTCGGCGCGGTCGTAGTGGGCGTTTTCCAGACAGCAGGCAAACACCAACTGCTCGAAGACCGAACGGTTGGGGTCCGGGGCCACCGTCTGGTAATGCTTCTTAAGGACCTTCTGGACCTTATTGAGTTGGGAAGTGCGACTTGGGACTGCCATGAGACCTGCTATCGGGTGTGGGGGACGACTGATTTGCGGTTGCCGGCGCCACCGCGGACACCTGACGATGATTCGCAAGACCCACCGGCGGCTAGGAAGCGGGTTTGGGGGGGTCCGAAGCGGCAGCCGGCCCGTTCGGCGGGTGGCTTGCCTCGGACGGAGCATGATCGTGCCGGTCGGACTCCGCTTGCGATGGGGGCGGGTTCTCGTCGTCTGCGGCCGGCGCGCCCGGCGTCTCCTCGCGGGGCAGAACCTGAGCGAGAATCCGGGAGATCTCGATCGACTTCTTGACGCCCTGGTCGAGCACGAACTGGATGCGTGGGGTATACCGGGTATCGATGCGGCTGGCGCAACGGGACTGCAGGAACCCGGCCGCGCTCTGGAGCCCCCGGAGACTCAACTGCTGCTTGGTCTCGTCGCCCATCACCGAGACGTGCACTTTGGCATGCCGCAGGTCGCCGGAGACCTCGACGTAGGTGACGGTGACGTCTTGAACGCGGGGGTCTTTCAGCTCGGCCAGAATCGCCATGCTCACGACTTCGCGAATGGCTTCGGCCACTTTCTGGACCCGTCGGGACGACATCGCGATTTGCGCTTTGTGTGAGGAGGATCTGGGCCGGGTCAAAAGGTTCGGCGGACTTCGTCGATTCGGTACGCTTCGAGGACGTCCCCCTCCTTCAAGTCGTTGAAGCCGACCAGCTTTATGCCGCATTCGAATCCTTCACGGACTTCTCGGGCATCGTCTTTCTCGCGACGGAGAGAGTCGAGCGGGTAGACGCCGACGACACGGCTTTCTCGGATCACGCGAATCCGCGCGTCGCGCTGGATCGTGCCGGAGAGCACGCGACAGCCGGCCACGGTGCCGAGGCGGCTGATGCGGAAGATCCGCTGCACCAGGGCGCGGCCCAACTCGACTTCCCGCTGTTCCGGCTTGAGCATCCCTTCCAGGGCCGCTCTCAAGTCCTCGGTCACTTGGTAGATGATGTCGTAGCGACGGATCTGCACGCCGTAGCGATCGGCGAGTGTTCGGGCGCCTTCGTCGGCAACGACGCTGAAGCCGAGGATTACGGCGTCGGAGGCGTTGGCCAGCTCGACGTCGGCTTCGGTGATCCCGCCCACCGTGGCCTGGAGCACCTTGACGTGCACCTCCGGATGCTCCAGCTTGGTCAATTCCTTCCGGATCGCCTCGATCGAGCCGCGGACGTCGGCCCGAAGGATCAGGTTCAAGGTCTTCACCTCGTCTGCTTCGCTCAGCCGCTCGAAGAGGCTTTCCAGCGTGACGCGGACCGGGGCTCCGCTGAGTTCCCTCTCGCGGATCCTGGCCGCGCGCTCCTCGGCGATTCGCCGAGCGTCGGAAATCTTCTCCACCGCATCGAAGCGGTCGCCCGCTTCCGGCGCCACGTCGAGCCCGGTGAGATTGACCGGCATGGAGGGGCCGGCTTCCTTGTGCTTCCTCCGCGGGATGAGCGTGTCGTACATCGCCTTAACCCGACCGTGGGCCGGTCCGCAGACGATCACGTCGCCCACCCGAAGCGTCCCTCGGTCGACCAACATCTTGGCCACGACCCCCAGGCCCGGCTGGAGCTCGGCTTCCAGGCAGATCCCGGAGCCGAGCCTGCCGGGGTTGGCCCGGTACTCGTGCAGCTCGGCCACGGTCAACAGGGTCTCCAGGAGTTCGTCGATACCTTCCCCGGTGACCGCGCTGGTACGCACGACCTCGGTGTCGCCGCCCCACTCGCTGGGCAACAACTCCGCGGCAGCCAACTGCTGGAACGCGCGCTCCGGATTGGCCCCCGGCAGATCGATCTTGTTCAAGGCGACGACGATCGGCACTTCGGCGGCACGGGCGTGGCTGATGGCCTCCTCGGTCTGCGGCATGACGCCGTCGTCGGCGGCAACCACGAGGACGGCGATGTCGGTGCAGTTGGCCCCTCGGGCTCGCATTGCGGTAAACGCCTCATGGCCCGGCGTGTCGACGAACGCAATCGTGTGGCCGTCCTTCTCGATGCGATAGGCACGAATGTGCTGGGTAATCCCGCCCTTCTCACTGGCAACCACGTCGGTCCCGATGATCCGGTCCAGGAGGGACGTTTTGCCGTGGTCGACGTGCCCGAGGAAGGTGATCACGGGCGGACGAGACTCGAGCATCTCCGGAGGATCTGCTTGTTCCGCCACGGAGATCAGCCTTTCTTCCAGGCCGACCTGTTCGCGGAACTCGACCTCGACCGCCATCGCTTCGGCCAGTAGCTCGGCGGTCTCGCGATCCAGCGAGGCAGCGATGTTGCTCATCAGTCCCAGTTCGAGCAGCTTGCCGAGCACCATTTGGGCCGGCAGCCCCAAGGCTTCGGAGAACGTGCGCACGGTGCACGGCAACTCGACGACGACGTGGCTCTTGCGGGGGGCCGCGGTGGAGACCGAACCGGTCCGTCTCAAACGCCGGCGTTGAGAGGAGGGCGATCGAGTTTCGTCTTCGTCACCGGCGCGTCGTTTCCGCGCCGAGGCGGTTCGTTTACGCTTCAACTGCCGTTGTTCGCGGCCTCCGAGCGTGATGGCGTCGTCGGCCGGTTTGGCCACCCCGCGGCCTCGCTTTCCGCGGTCTTTGGCGGGGGCCGCCTCGGTCTTGTCCGCCGACTTCGCCGGGGCGGACGGCTCGCGCGGGGAGGTCCTCTTGCCGACGGTCCTGCGTTTCTGCTCGTGCTTGCGGAGATGCTCGGAAAGGGGCTTGCTGCCGGCCCTCGACGCCCGGATCGCGTCGGCGGGGAGCTTGATGTCGGGTTTCTGCGGGGTGGGCTCTTGCGGCTTGGGGGGCGGGGTCGGTTGCTGTACCTTCGGCATCGGGGCCAGCTTGATGGCCGGACCCGTGCGTTCCGGCTTATCGATCTTCTTTTTTTCCTCGGTCTTCTCGGTTGCCTCCGGGGCTTGGGCCCCCGTTTCGACGGGCTCCGGGGGTTTCTCCTTGGACGGTTGGAGTTTCTCCGGCTTCTTTGTCAGCACCGGGACTTTCTTGGGGCCAGTCCCGGCTGGGGCGACGTAGTCCTCGCGTCGCATGGCCACCGAAGGATCGCCGGTCCCCTTGCCACCCCCCCGCCCGACCGCGGTCGATCCGAGCCCCCGTCTGGTACCGAGGGGAGTCGCCGTGCCCGTGGCGCGGGAGGCCGACCCAGCACCCCTTCCGCCAAGGAATACCTTGACCTGGGCCACCTCCTCGTCCGACAAACTCGCCAGCGCAGAGCCTTTGACCGTGACGCCTGCCTTCTTGCAGGCCTCGATCAGCGATTGATTGTCGATCTTCAGTTGTTTGGCTAACGCGTAGATGCGAACGGGCAACTCGACTTCTCCCCCTCGGGCGCCGGCCAGCGGGTGTGGCTGGCCGGGCTGTTCTAGGACACCAGATCATCACATGGGCAAACTCTCCTAATGACTTGCCGCTTTCCACGGCCAGCCGGCCTCCCCCCGGGGGGCCCGCCCGGTTCGGATCGCGGCCCGAATCCATTTCCCCACCGATTTCTATTGTTCTACGAGCCGGGCTGCTCGGGTGGTCGCTCATCCGGGTCTTCCAGCTCGCCTGCTGTGGCATTGACCGGATCAGTTCCCGGTTCCGTGTCAGCCGTTTCCTCGTCGGTCGGTTGACCGAGCAGTTGCTCGGCGGCCGACGGGTCCTGGGTCGTCGCCTCATCGACGGCCACCACGGCTTCGTCACTCGCCTCCGGTTCAACGGCCTGCGTTTCGAGCATCTGCTCATCAGCGGCCTGTTGAGGGTCGCCTTCGACGTCGGTCGCAGCCGCGTCGGGTGCGGCAGGGCCCGTTTCGGCCTCTGCGATTGCTTTGTCAGGTTGTTCGGCTTCGTCACTCGCCGGCAGTTCAACGGCCTGCGTTTCGAGCATCTGCTCGTCAGCGGCCTGTTGAGGGTCGCCTTCGACGTCGGCCGCAGCCGCGTCGGGTGCGGCAGGGCCCGTTTCGGCCGCTGCGATCGCTTTGTCAGATTGTTCTTGTTCGCGTCGTTGTTGGCGTTGACGGCGCCGCTCTTCGGCAGCGGCTTTCTCCGCCTCCTCCGCTTTGACCTCCGCCTGTTCGATGATGTGGTTCACCTCCTCCATGGTGAACTCGTCTATCTCCGGTAGCTCCTCTTCGAGCTTCTTTCGCTCATCTGGTTCAAGCGTCTCGTCGTCCAGAGCCGTCTGCATCTCTATCTTCGCCTGCTCCCTGACCTGGCTGCCCATCTCCAAGAGGTCGTCCGGCTCGATCACCGAGAGGTCATCGTAGGAGAGGAACCCTTCGCCCACCAGCCTGTCGGCCAACTCCTCGCTCACTCCGTCCAGGGAGGCGAATCCCAGAAGGGCCCCTTCAAGTTGCTCGTCGAGTTCCTCTCGGGTCATGATTTCGATGTCCCAGACGCACAACTTGCTGGCGAGCCGGACGTTTTGCCCCCGGCGACCGATGGCCAGGGAAAGCTGGTCTTCCCGAACCAGCACGATCGCCCGGCCGAGCATCTGGCAAAGGATTACCTCTTCGATTTCGGCCGGCTGGAGGGCGTTGGGAATCAGCACCTGCATGTCGTCGCTCCAACGGACGATGTCGATCCGCTCGCCCGCCAACTCGTCGACAATGTTCTTGATCCGGTTCCCCCGCACCCCCACGCAAGCCCCCACACAGTCGACCCGCTGATCGGTACTGCTGACGGCGATCTTGGTGCGATATCCCGGCTCCCGGGCCATGGCTTTGACCTCGATCACGCCGTCGGTAATCTCAGGGATTTCCTGCTCAAACAGCCGTGCCACCAAGTGGGGGCGAGTCCGGCTGAGGACGACCTTCACGCGAGAGCCCTGCTTGCGAACCTCGAAAACGGTCGCCCGCACTCGCTCATTCGTATGATGCGTTTCTCCAGGGATTTGCTCGCTTCTGGGGAGGATCGCTTCTACGTTGGACAAGGCAACGGTCGCCGTTCCCCCCTCGTAGCGTTGGACGATGCCCGTCACCAACTGCTCTTTCTGTTCGGTGTACTCGTCGTAAAGGGCGTCGCGCTCTGCCTCACGGATCTTCTGGATCATCACTTGCTTGGCCGTCTGCGCCCCAATCCGCTCCGACATTTCGTCGGGGTCGAGCGGCACGCCGTCATGGCTGCCGGTGATGGCGCCCGTCTCGCGGTCGATATGGACCTCGATCTCCTCGTCTTCGCCGTAGTGCTTCTTGGCGGCAGAAACCAATGCCGCCTCGATTCCCTCGAAGACGATTTCTTTGTCGATATTCTTATCGCGGTGGATCGAGTCAACGATCCGCAGCAATTCGCTGGGGTTCATCGATCTTCACTTTCCCCCGCCGGGGTCTTGACCGTCCGTAGCACGGTTTCTCCCTAGATAACGGAACCCACTTCGCCACGCAGACCTCAAGGCCGATCGCTGGTGGAGGTGCATAGTCCTCCCCCGTCCGGTGTCTAGCCAGGAGACACGGAACGACCGTAACCGACGGCCATACCGCAGCTTAGCGGGCTATGTAATCTGGTAAAGATACCGGTCGAAGGGCGGGGTGTCAAGCCGGGGCGCTACCCGCCCACTTGGCGGGGCGCAGGAACGGGTTTGCAGTGATCGCGGGCATGATTAGGCTTCTGCGTCGGATTGTGGTTGATTCGGTGGTCTGAAATCCAGGGAGGGATGGAAGATGGCGACGAGGGAGCTTTCGCGGAAGAAGATCGAGGAAAT
>Ga0307380_10001111_pt1 | contig 40411 bp, 36 predicted proteins | sample UN3MG_FD_202239 | JGI IMG/M metagenome (GOLD analysis project Ga0307380, IMG submission 202239) | Soil microbial communities from Risofladan, Vaasa, Finland - UN-3 | ecosystem: Environmental > Terrestrial > Soil > Coastal area > Acid sulfate soil | place: Finland: Risofladan, Vaasa | collected...
GCCCCAACGCCTGCAACTCGCGCGCCCAGTGATGAGCGCTCGCACAGGCTTCCAAGCCCACCAGGCATGATGGGGTCGAAGCGAAGAACGCCAGCACCTGGCCCCGTCTCAGCCGCTTGCGCAGCACTGGTCGGCCATCACCGTCAGCGCCGTGGACCCCGGATCAGGTCCGGGGCAGGCTCTGGAACACCGTCTTGGCCAAATCCAATCCGATCGTCATAATCTTTGTCATGGATGTCCCCTCTAACTGGAGTGAGTGAGTAACTTCTCCATTCTGGCGCAACAAACGCCGGGACAGGGGGCATCCATGCCATCACGGGAACTTTGAAATGAGCAAGAACGTGTTGAGCGTGACCGCCCGTCACGCAGCCGCTACCGCGGCGTTCCATTGATCGGTGGCCTCGGCTCTGAATGTGCGCAGCGTGCGGCGGGAAATGAGATGGCGCTACAGGTTGAAGGTGTTGTAGACGGCGGCATGGGCGGAGAGAAAGCGTTGAGCGGATCCGGAAGGCTTAAACCTCAGATGTTTTCGCTCTCGTCACGGAGACGAGAAGGACTAGCGTGCAAAATATCCTCGTAACCGGGGCGCTCGGTCAAATCGGCTCGGAGCTGATACCGGCCCTCCGGGAGAAACACGGCGCCGACATTGTCGTCGCGTCGGACATCAGAGCCCCGTCGGCAGGCGCCGAAGCTGGCGCGGGCCTGTTCGAACACCTCGATTGCACCAAGATGCGACAGATCCAAGAGGTTGTCCGCCACCACGAGATCGGGTGCATCTATCATTTGGGCGCCTTGCTTTCCGCAGTCGCCGAGGACAAGCCGCAAATAGCCTGGGATCTCAATATGGGCGGCTTGTACCGCGTGCTCGAGGTCGCTCGGCAGTACCGGTGCCAGGTGTTTTTCCCGAGCTCGATCGGCGCCTTTGGCCCGACGACGCCCCGGGAGCAGACCCCGCAGGATACCGTCCAGCGGCCGACCACGATGTACGGCGTGACCAAGGTGGCGGGCGAGTTGTTGTGCGACTACTATGCGCTCCGTTTCGGGGTCGATACCCGAGGCCTGAGGCTGCCGGGGATCATCTCCCACGTGGCCATGCCGGGTGGCGGGACCACCGACTATGCGGTCGAGATCTTTTACCAGGCGATCCGCTACAGCCACTACACCTGCTTCCTGCGGCCGGACACGCGCCTCGATATGATGTACATGCCCGATGCGCTCCGGGGGATGATGGGGATCATGGAGGCGGACCCGGCTCGCCTGAAGCACCGAAACGCATTCAACGTGGCGGCGATGAGCTTCACTCCTGAGGAGTTGGCCGAGAGCATCCGGGCGCACATCCCCGAATTCGTCATCGACTATGAGGTCGATCCGGTGCGCCAGGCGATCGCCGATTCATGGCCTCAGTCGATCGACGACAGTGCCGCCCGATCCGAATGGGGCTGGCAACCGCAATACGATCTTGCCGCCATGACCGAGGATATGCTCGACAAGCTGCGCGTCAGGCTCACGCCGGCAAAGTAATATCGGCTCGACCCAAGGGAGACCCGCATGCCGCACGATCGACTTGAAAAGGTGTTGTCGGGCGCGCTCCTGGAGCTGGAAGAGAGCGGCCGCCGCAAAGGCAGCGAAACGGTGATTGCCGGCGTCGCTCCTGCAAGCGGCGACAAGGGTCCGCGCTACCTGATCGAAGGCGCAGGCGAGAAGCCGTTCCTGCGGATGAACTCGAACAGCTACCTCGGCATGTCGTTTCAGGTAGAGGTGATCGAGGCGGAGGAGGACGCGGTCAGGGCATTCGGAACCGGGCCGGGCGCCGTGCGTTTCATAAGCGGTACCTGGTCGCCCCATATCGATTTGGAACAGCGCCTCGCCGCCTTTCACGGCCGCCCCGCGGCGATGATCTTCAGCTCCGCCTACGCCGCCGTGATGGGCATTCTGCCCCCGCTGATCGACGGCGAAACCGCCGTGATCAGCGACGCGCTCAATCACAACTGCATCATCAACGCGGTGCGGCTCGCAGCGCCGAAGGAGAAGCATGTTTATGCGCATCTCGATATGGCCGAGCTCGACGAAGCCCTGACCTCGGCCGCGCGCAACTGCCGCCGGGCGATCGTCGTGACCGACGGCGTGTTCAGCATGCGCGGCGACCATGCCCCCTTGCAGAAGATTGCGGCCTTGGCGCGCAAGCACGACGGGGCGTTCGCTGAGAACGTCCTTGTCGTCGTCGACGACTCCCACGGTGTCGGCGCGTTCGGCGCCAGCGGACGCGGCACCGAGGAAATCTCCGACAACACCCCAGCGGATCTGCTCGTCGCAACGCTCGGCAAGGCGATCGGCGTCAATGGCGGCTATGTGGTCGGAAGCGAGACCTTCATTCAGTATTTGCGGGAAACCTCGCCCTTCTACGTCTATTCCAACCCGATCACGGCCGGCGAGGCCGCCGCCGCGAAAGCCGCACTCAACATATTGGACAGTCCGCGCGGGACGGCGTTGCTCGACCACATTGGCGCGATGACGGCGCGCTTCCGGCAAGGGCTGGCGACGCTAGGATTTGAGGCCATACCCGGTGAGCATCCCGTCGTGCCCGTCATGATCCGGGATACCGCGCGAACCTCGGCCTTGGTCGCGCATCTGAAAGATCAGGGCGTTTTGGCCACCGGTCTCAACTATCCGGTGGTGCCGCGCGGCGACGAGGAGATCCGCTTCCAGATCTCCGCCGACCACACGGCCGCCGATATCGACGAGGCGCTCGCGGCCCTGGCGAGCTTCGGCGAGGTTCGCTGATGTCGTCTGCCGGAACAACGGCTGGTGCGGGCAACCCGGTTATCAAGAACTGCGCGCAGTGCCTGGTGCATGTGCCCGATCTGGTTCCCTACGGCTCCAAGCCCTGGCGCGAGATACTCAAGGACCCATCGACAGGGCCGCGCCTGATGGAGGCTTTGCGGTCCTTCTCGCAAGCCGTGGCCTATCCACCGAACCAAACCTTCATCGGCAATGTGACACCCGATCAACTGGCCGGGATCGCGCGGCCCTGGTACAGCCGGGACGACAAGCAGCACGGGGAAGCGTCGCGCACGGGGCCGTTCGGAGAAATCGTTTCCCAAGATCTGTTCTTTGCGATGCTGAAAGCCGCAAACGTCCTGACCCCGCCGCTCGTCGAATTCGTGCCCGAGCACCGCGCGGCGCTCAAAGCTCGCTTGGCCGAACATCCCGTGTTGTCGAGCTTCGCTGATTTCAGCTTCGTGCCCGAGCCGACGATCGAAGCCGAGATCGCCGACGGTTCGGCCTTAGCGTTGCGGTCGGGCGGAACGCTGCTCGGCGGCGTCCGCCGCGACAACCGCGCCGAGGGCCGCGAGGACGAAAATCTCGATGCCCATACGCTGCTGGAGACGCTTTGCGTCAAGGCGTCGGGAGCGGTCGCGTTGCAGTGGTTGCTGCACCGCGAGGCCATCGACGCTGGCGACATCGACTTCGTGATCAGTTGCGGTGAGGAGGCGGCGGGCGATCGCTATCAGCGCGGCGCCGGCGGGATGGCGAAAAGCATTGCCCAGATGTGCGGCTGCGTTAGCGCATCGGGCATGGACGTCAAGAATTTCTGCGCCGGCCCTGCCTCCGCCCTGATCACCGCCGGGGCGCTGGTGAAATCAGGTCTCTACCGGCGTGTCGCCGTGGTTGCGGGCGGATCGCTAGCGAAACTCGGCATGAAATATCAGGCATTTCTTGAACACGGCATGCCGGTTCTCGACGACTGCCTGGGTGCAATGGCCTTTCTGATCACGCCCGACGACGGGGTCAGCCCCATCCTACATTTGGAGCCGGGCACGGTGGGCGTGGCCAGCGTCGGCGCGAGCACCTCCGACGAAGCGGTGTATCGGGAACTCATCCTGGAACCCCTGAATGTTCTGGGCCTCGGCATGACCGAAGTGGATAAGTTTGCGCCCGAGCTGCATAATCCGGAGATCATGGAGCATTCAGGGTCCGGTGACGTCGTACACAAGAACTACCGTTTGATCGCCGCCATCGCCGTTCTGGCCGAACAGATCACCAAGGCGGAGATGCCGGCCTTCATTGAAAAAATCGGCATGACTGGCTTTGCGCCAACCCAGGGCCACATCCCGTCGGCGATCCCTTATATGGGCCATGCGATGCAGGCCATGCGCGGCGGCACTCTCCGCCGCGCAATGTTCCTCTGCAAGGCCAGCCTGTTCCTAAACCGGGTCACCGAGCTTTATGATGGCGTGTCTTTCCTGCTGGAGGCGAACCCGCAGGCCAATCGCTAGTACCTATGGAGCCGATATGATGTTGAGTGGCAAGAAAGTCGCCGTTTTCGGAGAGCGTGACGATGTGACCGGCCTGGCCGTGCGTAAATGCGTCGAAGCGGCCGGCGGCGAAGTCGTCTACGAGGCGACCTCCTGCTTTGTCTGAACGGCCGCTGGCGCCGCCGGGCTTGCGGAGCAGGAAGACATAAAGAAACTCGCCGATAAGTACGGCACCGACGATCTCGTGGTCGTGTTCGGCCTGAACGAGGTGTCGAACCTTCGTATCATGGCGACCACCTTCAAGGACGGCGATCCCAGCTTCGCCGGCGCGCTCGGCGGCATCGCGCTGGGGCTGAAGAGCTATCATATCTTCGAGCTGAAATCGGAGATCCCCGCCGAGACCTGGGCCGGCGAGATGGCCTTCGAGGAACTGCAGACCGAAGACGAGCTGATCGAAGAAATCTGTGAGACGATGCGCCAGGTGCGCGGCGACTAGCCGACGCGTCGGCGCCTCTAATCGAACACGCGCTGCTCGGCGATCTCCGTCTCCAGCGCCTGCAGCGCCATTTCCACCAGACGGCGGCGAATGGCTTTCTCCTCAGCGGGCGATTTGTCGGGATCGCCCAAGGGATGCGGGATCGCCACGCTGGGGATGATGCGGTTCGCGCCGACGGTTTTCGAGATCGGCACGATCGAGCAAATATGCGCTGTCGGCAAGCCGGCCCGTTCCAGTTCTTTGACGATCGTTGCCCCGCAACGAGTACAGGTGCCTCACGTCGAGGTCAGGATGACAGCCTGCACGCCGACATTGACCAGCTTGGCCGCTATTTCCCGGCCATAGGCTTCGGCGCGCTTGACCGAGGTCGCGTTACCGACCGTCGCGTAGTAGGTCTCGCTGAGGCGACCGATCCGTCCCTCGCGCACCAGCTCGCGGACGACATCGAGGGGCAGCACGCGGTTCGGGTCCTCGTTCGCGTAGGTCGTGTCGTATCCGCCATGCACCGACTGGTGGCTCTCCGCCGACAGGCGATCCAGACCCTCCAAGGAATACTCGCCGTATTTGCTCGCGTTCGCCGACTCGATCCGGTCGGGGTTGCCGCGCGGCACGATCCCGCCGGAGGTGACCAGCGCCAAGGTCGCCTTCGCCATGTCCGCGACCGGTGCCGCTGGGGCGACGCGGCTGAAAGCCGGCATCGGATACTCGGTTCCGATCTCCTCGCCGTTCAGCTTGCGCAGCAACATCTCGATGGCGCGCTGGGCGCCCGTGGCATCCGCGAAGTAGTTCCGCCTGAGGCCGCGGGGGATGGTGCCATCCTCGCTGGGAATAATCGCCTCGCCTGCCACGAGCTTGATCCCGACACGGACCATCGCGTCGACGGCGTCGCGCATGCCCATGACATCCACGCCGGCGCGCGCCGCGGTCAGCGCCTGGCGGTAGATGTCGAGCGCCGGGTTGTCCGGATGCATCGCCGTTACCGCCGGAATGTGAAGCTGTTCCTGCACGGCTTGGCAGATCGCCCCGCAGGACATGCCATAACGTCCGGCGGCGAAGGCTGGGCCCGCCATCACCAGATCGGGGCGCAGATCCGGATCACGAGCGATTTGCGCTTCGATCAGGGCGACGATCTCTCGGCCCCCATCGTCGGGATGCTCTGCAATATAGTTGTCGCCGACAGCGATCGTGCCCACGACCTCGATATCGGCCGAAAGTTGCTGTACGAGCAACCCAGGGCCCTTCGGCCCCTCAAACCATTGCGGCGCGAGGCCGCCCTTTTCCTCACCGCCGAGGCCGCCGAAGAACTGATTGAGGCAATGGATCACCCGGATCTTATTCGCCACCGTTACACCTCCTGGCAGCTTAGACGGCCATAGCCGAGCTGGTTCGTCGATCCCATGATCGCCTGCAGCTCGACTTCCATGGTGCCGTCTTCGCGCAGGCTGTGCGGGTAGCCGCCGGCAAGCCGCGTGACGTCGGGCAGGGGTCCGAATACGGTCGTCATCGCGGGCAATTCAATGCGCTCGTTGGCGTTGCCGACCGAGACGATCGCATCCGCCTCGGGCGCGGCGTCGGCAAGCGACTGCGAATCGCCGTCGCTGCCGGCGAACTCGTCGGTCATGGCGGAGGCCTTGATCCCCGCCTGCTCTAGACCGCGCAGGATCATCATCAGATCGGCGTCCGGATTGCCGAAGCCTTCCTTGCTGACGATGGCGCCGTCCACGTTCATATCGGCCACCAACTTAACCGCGGCCGCCGCGGAGCGCTGCTTTTCGGCGAGCCGGGTCAATGCGTTGCTGATCACGACCCCGACGAAGGTCCAGCGCGATCCGTGCCCGCGCAGCAGCTCGGCGATCACCGGATTGTTTTGGTGGTGGTAGGTCGTGTTCTTATCGCAGGCGCTGACGCAATTGCCCGAGACGATGGCGTTGTCGAACGCGGCCCGCGGGTCGACCGCGAGCGGCAAGCCATCCTTGGCGTTGCGTCCGAAGACGTAGCTGTCATGCAGCAGGCCCTGGCTCAGCACCATGTACAGATAGGCGATGCGTGGCAACTCGGGGGCGATGCGCGGCAATTCGGGACCGCCATGGGGCGGCTCCCACGCCACCATCTCGATGACGTCGGGATCCGCGTCGATGCAGCTCCTGGCGATGAATTCGGCAGCGTCGAGACCGGCGGACCGGACCGCCGCCTCGTGTTCATGCGGGGACACGCCGTCGCCGACATCGATTTCCAGTACGACCAGCGGAAAGCGCGAAAACGGAGTGTAGTCCGCGCCGGGGCCCGACATGTCGATGATGCCCTCCTGAAAGGCGACGATAGGCCCACAGGTGACGACGGCGACATTGTCGAGGACGCACAGGGTTCCTGTCCCGGGTTCTTTGCCGGCTTTCTTGGTACGCGGCGCTACGACATCCTTCACGCAGACGATCCGGGTAGCATCGCCAGGCACCGCCAAACCGATCTGAATCGAGGTCAGACGATCGTCCCGGGTCTGCAGGTGGCTGCACAGCGCATCCGCATCGACCGTCAAAGTGCCGCCGGTGATCCCCGCCGTGCCGCCAAGCGTCACAGTTTGGACGGAATGCCTAAGGAGCGTCAGTGTCATCTTGCAAAGGCGGCGGCGCGCATGGCCCGAGCCTCAGGAAACACAATACTGCATTTCGGTGAAGCCGCTGCGCAGCGACTTCACGGCATCCCGCCAGGACCCCTCCGGGCGATCATCGCCTTCCCGGAGGATATCGCCCATCAGTGCTGCGAGGGGCTCGAAATCCGCTTCCTTCATGCCGTGGCGCGTCATCTCCTGAACGCCCAGCCGCACGCCGCTGGCCTCGGCAAAATTCGGATCGGTGAACAGGGCCTGGTGGTTGGTGATGATGTTGTTGACCTCAAAGTGACTCGCCGCCCAGTCGCCCTTGCCGGGCGCCACGTTCAGCAGCACCTGGTGGGTTTCCGTGAAACCGTCCGCCGGATCGCCTTCGATCGTCAGCCCCTGCCCGCGCAGCGCCGCCGCGAACGCCTTGGCGTTGCAAACCACCTGAGCCGGATAGGCGTCCTTGAACGTCAGCATTTCGTAGGTCGCGCCCAGGAGGCCCAGCATCGTTCCCAGGTGATGGTTGCTGACATGGCCGGGAAAGGTCCGCGTTTCGATATGGCGCCACAGCCCCTCGAAGGCCGAGCCGGCCTGGATATTGCTAAGGATGACGCCGCGTTGCGGTCCGAAGAAGGTCTTGTGGGTGGAACCGGTGACGATATCGGCCCCTTCGGCTAAGGGGTCCTGGAAGGCGGGACCTAGCAAGCCCAGGACATGGGCGCCGTCATACATGATGAGCGGACGGTCGGGATTGTCCTTGCCGAACTCGTCTTGGATGAAGGCGGCAATCTCGGCGACCGGCTCGCGGTGGATGATCACGCTGCGCCCGAAAACCACGAGCTGGGGCGGGGTTTGCCGGATCAGCGCCTTGGTCTGATCGACGTCGATGCGGTAGGGGCTGTCCGCGCGCGCCGGAAAATGCAGCGCCGCCGGCTTCCCGGTCCCAGGTTCGATCGCGACATAATTCTTGAGCGCCCCCATCGGCTGGGCGCTCAGATGGCCGCCCTTGACGAGGTCGTGGACGAGAACCGGACGGAGCCGCGCCAGCTCCTGGCCTTTTCCGCCCCGGTTCCTGAATTGCACGAGGGCGTCGAAGACCGCGTCATTGGCCATCTGCCCGGAGATCACGCGCACCTCCGCGCGCGCGCAATTGAAGAAGGCGCAGAGCGCGGCTTTGAGCTCCTCTTCCTTCTCCATGATGAAGGAGGTGCCTTTGTAGTACCGCACCTCTGGCCCCTCGGGCGTTTGGCGCCTGTGTTCGTTGTAGCGGGCCGCCGGGTCGGCGGCGCTGAGCGCTGCGACGTATTTCGAGACCGGCTGCTCGGAGGGGATGAGGTTTATGCACGCCTCCCGTCTCCAGTGGGTATTGCGCTCGGAGGCGTCAGCCAACGCGCGTGCCCGTTCGTCCAAGTCCTCCACGCTGATCGTGTCCATCACACTCGGCATTTCCGGCTCGCCCGATCCTGTTGGTCCGCCCTCCATGAGAAAATCCCGCGCGTTTGCCTGTTTGCGGTAGCGGCCCGTTCGAACGTAAGGCGCGGCTTGGTCAGTTGGCAATACCGCTCCTGGCGCCGATGACCCGTTTAGATGCCACTAGGCGGCGTTCATAGATGACAAAGCCATTTACTGTCGTTGTGACGCCTTGGCCTCCGCCCGATTGGCGTTCCTGACCGCTCACTTGCCCTGCCTTCGCCGAGCGTCGCGTTTGTATAATTCGATCACGACGATCAGGCCGAGCGCAATCGGGGCGACCACAAGGAACGTGAGCGGATCGATCCGGGTCACTCCGAGCACCGCGCCGGCACTGCCCCAATACATCGCGCCGAGATGCAATAGCAGCGCGAGCGCCACTGCAATCACGATCCATGGATTGGCGCCGAACGGTACGCCAATCACGGAGCGGACCTCCGAACGGCAATTGAATGCATGTGCGTTTTCAAACAAAACCATCAGCAGCAGGAGCGCCGTACGCGCTTGGTCTTCAGGGACTCCTGAGCGGATCGCCCAAAGGAAAAATGCAAAACCCGAGAATCCGATGTAGCTTCCCGCGAGCACAGTATTGGCGATCATATGGCGGTCGAATATGGGCTGTTCCGGTGGACGGGGGGTGCGTTCGAGCACGTCAGGCTCGGCTTTTTCGAAGGCAAGGGCGACGTCCTGCACGCCATTGGTCACAAGGTTCAGCCAAAGGAGCTGGACCGCGAACAGCGGCAAAGGCAAGCCCGCGACCAGCGCCAGCACGAACAAGATGATCTCGCCGATGCCGGTACCGATAAGCAGCATCGTTACCTTGCGCACATTGTCATAGGCAACCCGCCCTTCCTCGATGCCCGCAACGATCGATGAGAAGTTGTCGTCGGCGATCACGAGATCGGCGGCCCCCCGCGCGACGTCGGTCCCTTGAAGACCCATCGCGACGCCGATATGGGCGGTATCCAGCGCCGGCGCGTCGTTGACGCCATCCCCGGTGACCGCAACGAAATGCCCGGCTTCCTGCAAAGTCCGGACAATTTTCAGCTTCTGCACCGCGTCGACGCGGGCGAAGATCTTGGACCGGAGGATTGCCGCGCGCGCTGGTCCGGTCTGGGCGGAATCGGCCTCGGCCAGTAGCCCAGCCAGTTCTGACCCGGTCATCACGTCGTCGGGTTCGCTGGCGAGCCCCAATTCGCGCGCGATCGCCAGCGCTGTTGCCGGGTGGTCGCCGGTGATCATGCGCACGTCGATGCCGCTGTGTCGGCACGCCTCGATCGCGGCGGGGACCTCCGGGCGAACCGGGTCGATCAGCCCGACCAAGCCGAGGAATTGAAGGTTTGTAAGCGCGGACTCGGGGGCATCGCGCATCACTGCCTCGTCCGCGTGCCCAACAGCCATCGCGAGTACGCGGTAGCCCTGCGCGGCCATTTCGTCGGCAAGTTTCGCTAGCGTCTCGTACTGGTCCCCCGTCGCACACATCGGCAGCACCGTCTCGGCTGCCCCCTTGACGTGGACACGCGGCTCGCCGCCGGGCTCGCGATTGAACGACGCGGCAAAGCGTCGATGGGGCTCATAGGGAATGATGCCGATTTGGGGTTGCTCGGCGATCAGCGTATCGCGCCAAAAATCGAGCTTTGCACCCATCGACCGTGACGGGCCGCCCATCCTGCGTAATTGCGCCGTCGATCCGATAGCCCTCGCCGCCGACGTCGAACGACCCCAGGTTGGGTAACCACAGGCGCTTGACGGTCAGCTCATTGCAAGTAAGCGTGCCCGTCTTGTCGGACGCGATCAGCGTGCAAGCGCCCAAGCCCTCGACCGCCGGCAACGAACGGACAACGACGTGGCGCCGACCCATCCGCGTCATACCAACAGACAACGCCACAGTGATTGCGACCGGAAGGCCCTCTGGGATCGCAGCAACGGCGAGCGCCACCGCGACAAAGAACACCTGAACTATCGATGCGCCTTGCAAGATCTGCACGATAGCAATCGTGGCAATGGCGACGGTCATCAGGATGCCGATTTGACGCGCCAGACGCTGCAACCGTATCAGTAACGGCGCCATCGCACCGCCGGAGAGGGCGCCGGCGATCGCACCCAACTCAGTCGCCGCACCGGTCGCCGTGACCACACCCGTTGCCCGTCCGCTCAGTACCGTTGTCGCGGCGTAGGCCATTGTCACGCGGTCGCCGAGTGCCGCGTCCTGAGGGACCAGCGCCTCATCATTCTTGGCCACCGGCGTCGATTCGCCGGTCAGGAGCGACTCGTCCAATTGGAGGTCTCGCGCGCTGAGGAGCCGGATATCCGCCGGCACGCGAACACCGGATTCAAGATCGACGACATCGCCGACGACCAGCTCGGTGCTGTCCAGGCGCCGACGGCGACCATCTCGCAATGTGATCGCGGTGTTCGGTACCATGCGCATCAGTGCAAGGGCATTGGTAGCCGCGCGCCACTCCTGGATCGCGCCTATCAAGGCATTTATTTGCAGCACCACAAAAATAAATCCTGCGTCGCTCCACTGGCCGATGCCGGCGGAGACGATGGCCGCGGCCAGCAATAGGTAAATCAGCGGGCTCTTGAACTGGCGAAGATAGACAGCGAACACGCCGGTGCGCTTGGGCAACGGCAGCTTGTTGGCTCCGTAAGTGGCGCGGCGCGTCTCGATTGCTGTCTCCGCCAACCCTGTCTCGGTGACCTCGAGGCGATCGAGGACAGCATCGGCTTCCAGACTGTGCCACGACACAGGCTTAACGGTGCCGGTTTCGCCGATAGGTTCGAGTTTGTCCGCCATGCAGAAGTATTCACTGTAGGACTTGCGACTGGCCTCGGAACTTTTGGGGCCGGACAACAACCTGAACATCCCGGTACTTCGAGATGCGTCGAACTATCTCACCAAAAAGGCTAGGCATTCGGACCACGGGGAGCATCGTGCAAGTTCACCGGCGTAAAGAGCAATCAGGACCGAGCGAGGTCGGGAGCCGACATGTCGAGCGATTCTGCCGTTCGTAGCAGTGCGTGTATACGGGATCATCACAAACTGCTCGGATGGAATGAGCGCCATTATCCGACAACCCGCCATAGACTCGTTGAGCCATATCAACGCTGAGCCGCCATCTGAGCCTCATAGTTATCCTTGGATTTCCGGCAGTGTGTTCGATGCCGGGGTGAGGAGGTAACGGTGAGCTTTCCGATAAATATTGTGTTTCAGAATTTGGAACGGTCGGATGCGGTCGAAGCAAGCGTGCGCGAGCACGCCGAGCGGCTCGGGCGCTTCCACGATCGGATCGTGACCTGCCGTGTGGTCGTCGGGCGCGAGAACGCGCGGCACCACAAAGGCAACATCTATGATGTCCGCATAGATCTGTCGGTGCCGGGCGCGGAGATTGTCGTCAACCGCGAACCCGGGAACCGGCACGCCCACGAGGATGTCTACGTCGCGATCCGGGACGCCTTCGCCGCGGCAACCCGCCGGCTGGAGGACCACATCCGCAAGGCCAGCGGACATCGCGCGAAGGTCCACCCCTCCCCACACCAGGGAACGATTGCGCGCCTGTTCGCCGACGAAGGCTACGGCTTCATCCAAACGCCCGACGGCCGCGAGATCTACTTCCACCGCAACGCAGTGGTCGAAGGCGGATGGGAAAAGATCGACCTTGGTACGCATGTTCGCTTTACTGAGGAGGTGGGCGAAAAAGGACCCCACGCGCACTACGTCGCACCGATCGACTAGCGTGTACGGCGATCACGTCACCACGGGGATACGACGCGGACCTTCATCATACTGGCACGACTTGTCCACGAGCGCTGAAGAATCCGAACGAGCTCGGGACCCTGGAGAAGCGGGGGGTGGAGCGGATTATCGGGCAATGTCCTGACGTCAAATGGGCCGCAAGCTACGCCGATCTGGGACCGCACGATTGTCCCGACATCTTCGAAGCGCCCGACACGGCGACAGCGATGCGGGTCTCAGCTATCGTGCGCACCTACGGTCGAGCCAACTGAAGAGCGAAACGGGGCGATGACCACAACCACAGCCGCGCGGCAATCCCAGCCGGGGCGCAATGTCACGCTCCGCACCGAAGGACTGACCAAGGTCTACCACACCGGAGAGGTCGAAGTGCATGCGCTGCGCGGCATCGACCTCCAGCTCTACGAGTCCGAATTGATGGTGCTGCTCGGACCTTCGGGCAGCGGCAAGTCGACGCTGCTCAACATCATCGGTGGCCTTGATACGCCGTCCAGCGGAAAGGTGTTCTTCTACGACACCGAGCTGACCGATCTCAGCGAAGCGGGGCTGACCCGTTATCGGCGTGAGCATGTCGGGTTCGTGTTCCAGTTTTACAATCTCGTGCCCAGCCTTACCGCTTATGAGAACGTTGCACTCGTGACCGAGATCGCGCGCGCGCCGATGGACCCGGCCGAGGCGTTGAAGACAGTTGGGCTCGGCGAGCGCCTCGACCATTTCCCGGCGCAGCTCTCCGGCGGGGAGCAGCAGCGGGTGGCGATTGCTCGGGCACTCGCGAAGAACCCTGACGTTCTGCTGTGTGACGAGCCGACCGGCGCGCTCGACAGTGAGACCGGCGTGCTCGTGCTCGAAGCGCTGGAAAGTGCCAACCGCGAGCTCGGCACGACCACCGCGCTGATCACCCACAACGTACCGATCGCCGACATGGCCGACCGTGTGGTCCGCTTCGGCGATGGGCACATCGTCGAGGTGGCGGTGAACGAGACCCGCCGCGCCGCCAAAGAGATCAGCTGGTAGGCGGCGATGCATCCGCTCGACCGCAAACTCGTGCGCGATCTGTGGCGGCTGCGCGGCCAAGTCGCCGCGATTTCGATGGTCGTGGCATCGGGCGTTGCGGTGCTGATCATGTTCTTAAGCGCCTTGGAAGCGCTGGACGAGACCGCCGCCGCCTATTACGAGCGCTACCGCTTCGCTCACGTGTTTGCAACGGTCAAGCGGGCACCTGAGCGGCTACGCACCCGCATCGCCGCGATCCCCGGCGTTCAGTGGGCCGAAACCCGGGTCGTCAAGTTCGCGACCCTCGACGTTGCCGGTTTCCAAGAGCCGATCATGGGCCAAGTCGTCTCAATCGATCCACGCAACGCCTCCGATCTCAACCGCCTGGTAATGCGGGCAGGGCGGCGCGTCGGGCCCAAGAAACCGAATGAAGTCGTCATTAACGAGCCTTTCGCCAAGGCCCACAAGCTGACCCCCGGTGACCGGCTGACGGCGTTGCTCAATGGCAAGCGGCGGGTGCTGACTGTGGTCGGCGTCGCACTGTCGCCAGAGTTCGTCTACGCGATCGGCCCCGGCACGCTGATGCCCGACAAGAAACGCTATGGGATCCTGTGGATGGACCGGGACGTGCTGGAGGCTGCCTTCGACCTCGACGGCGCCTTCAACGCCGTTGCGCTCACCGTTACCCGCGGCACAAACTCCCAAAGCGTGATCGACCGGCTCGACCAGATATTGGCACGTTACGGCGGGGTCGGCGCCATCGCGCGCAAAGATCAGATCTCGAATTGGTTCCTGATGAACGAAATCGAGCAGCTGCGATCGATGTCTGGCGTGCTGCCGCCGGTGTTTCTCGTGGTTGCGGCGTTCCTCGCCAATATGGTGCTGGCGCGACTGATCGCGGTCGAGCGCGCTGAGATCGGTCTGCTTAAAGCATTCGGCTATTCGAGCTGGGCGGTCGGGTGGCACTATGCCAAGCTGGTGCTGGCGATGGCGCTGGTCGGCATCGTGATGGGCTGGGCGATCGGCTATTGGCTCGGGTACACGATCACGCGGACCTACGCCGGTTTTTTCAATTTCCCCTTCTTGCTCTACCGGCCAAGCGCGGGGCCTTTCGCGACAGCGGCGCTGGTCAGTCTCGGCGCAACGTTGGCCGGGGCCGCCGGGGCGGTGCGGCGCGCAGCCAAGCTGCCGCCCGCGGAGGCCATGCGCCCGCCGGCGCCACCCGCCTATCACGACGGCATTCTGGGCCGGAGCCGCTTCGCCCATGACGGCCTCGGGCGCTGGCTCGATCAGCCGACCCGCATCATCCTGCGCCAGATTGCGCGCTGGCCCGGGCGCTCGTTTCTCACCTCGATGGGCATCGGGGTCAGCATCGCACTCTTGATCGCCTCACTGCAATGGCTCGACGCCATCGACCACATGGTGCGCGTCTATTTCAATGAGGCCCAGCATCAGGATGTCACCGTCGTGCTCGACGAGGCGCGCTCGACGCGCATAATCGGCGGATTCAAGCGCCTGCCCGGCGTCATGGCGGTCGAGCTGGTGCGCACCGTCAGTGTGCGCTTCCGCAACGGCCACCGCAGCCACCGCGAGACCATCCTCGGCATCCGACCGGACGCACGGTTGGTCCCGGTTTACGATGCCGGCGGCAAAGTAGTGCCGGTCCCTGAGAATGGCCTCCTCATGTCGACCAAGCTCGCCGAGGTGCTCGGCGTGCGGCTCGGCGACACGGTCACGGTCGAGGTTCTGGAGGGGCGCCGGCCGGTCCGACGCATTCCTGTGGCCGCCCTGTTCGAGACCTATATCGGCACACCCGCTTATATGAACGCCGCTGCGGTACACCGGATGATGCGCGAACGCCCGGTCGCGAACCTCGTTTATCTGAGGGCCGATTCGCGTGAGTACCCGGCGCTTTACCGCGAGCTCAAGCGGATCCCGGTGGTCACCGGCTCGATCCTGCGCCAGGCCGCGGTGGATCTCTTCAACCAGACCATGGCCGAGACCTTGTGGATCTCGATAAGCTTTTTCATCACCTTCGCCTGCATCATGGCGTTCGGCGTCGTTTACAACAGCGCGAGGATCGCGCTGTCGGAACGCGGTCGCGAGCTGGCCACATTGCGGGTCATCGGCTTCACCAAGCTGGAAATCGGCTACATCCTGCTCGGCGAGATCGCGATGATCACGCTGGTGGCCTTGCCGCTGGGCTGCGTGCTGGGCCGGATGTTGTCGATGTTCATCGTGAGCGATATGGAAACCGAACTCTTCCGCGTGCCGCTAGCGATCGAGATATCCACATTCGGGACCTCGGTCGCGATTGGGCTCGCAGCGACGATCGTCTCGGTTGCGGTGGTGAGCCGGCGACTAGGCCGGCTCGACCTCATCGCTGTACTAAAGACACGTGAGTAAAAGGGAACCTCAAATGCAAAAGTGGCGACGATGGGTTCTGTGGGGCGTGCTGCTTGCGGTGGTTGCCGCGGGGCTCGTCTATGCCTTCTGGCCCCAGCCGGTTCCAGTCGATCTGGCAACGGTCGGTCGCGGTCATCTGACCGTCACCGTCGACGAGGAAGGTGAGACCAGGGTCAAGCAGGCCTATATCGTATCGTCGCCGATCGCGGGCAACGCCCAGCGGTTAAAGCTCGAGGTCGGCGATACGGTGGTCGCCAACAAAACCGAGGTTGCGCATATCGAACCGGTAAGCCCGACAATGCTCGATGTGCGCTCCCGCGCCCAGGCCCAGGCCGCAATACGGGCCGCCGAGGCCGCCCGCACGCTTGCCGGCGCAAATCTGAAAAGCGCGGAGGCCGAACTCACCTTCGCCAGCGCCGAGCTGGTCCGCGCGCGCAAGCTTTACGAGACCAAGGCCGGTTCCAAACGTGCCCTCGACCAGGCTGAACGTGCCTTCAAGACGCGTCAAGCGTCCGTGGAAACCGCCAAGGCAAACTTGCGTGTGCGGACTTTCGAGCTAGAGGGCGCAAAACTCGAGCTGCTCCAGCCTGGCGAGCAAAAGCGGCGCCATCTCGGCGCCTGTGGGTGCGTCATCGTGCGCTCGCCGGTCAGCGGCAACGTCTTGCGCATATTTCACAAGAGCGCCGGCGTGGTGCGCGCGGGCGAACAACTGATCGAGATCGGAGATCCGCGCAAGATCGAGATCGTGGTCGACTTGCTGTCGTCCGATGCGGTGCGCGTGCGCGCGGGTCAACGCGTGATCATCGAGAACTGGGGCGGCGACAAACCGCTCGCCGGCAAGGTCAACCGTGTCGAACCGCTAGGCAAGACCAAAGTCTCGGCGCTTGGCATTGAGGAGCAGCGGGTCGATGTGGTGATCGAGTTTACCGCTTCATCGGCCCGCTGGGACAAGCTAGGCCACGGCTTCCGTGTCGAAACTCGGATCGTGTTATGGGAGAGCGACAATGCGCTAAAGGTTCCTCTCAGCGCGCTATTTCGAGTTGGCGAGCGGTGGGCGGTTTTCACTACTACTAAAGACCGCGCACGCCGCCGTTTCGTTACTATCCGCCGGCGCAACGATCTCGAGGCGGAGGTCACCGGGGGCGTCAACGAAGGAGAGCGCGTCGTCGTGCATCCGACCGAACGCATCGAAGGCGGTGTCCGTGTGGTGCAACGCCGGTGAATTTCGAGTGCGGATGAGACGATCCGGTCGCCTCCTGGCCACGCGCTCTAGGGCCGTGAGGATATTCGCGGTGGGTCATGCAATTGGCGCCTGCTTCACTCCTCCAGTTTCGGTGTCGGTCATCGACCATTACTGCAGGCTTGCTTCGATAAGGCCACCTAGCGTCCCGAAGGCGGACCTCGCCACGATGTTCGGCGACCTCATTACCTCCCACAGTGCTGACACTGGCATTGGTGTACGGGGTCGAGGTTACGTATTGTCCTGAGACCAAATAGTTTACGGTGAAATGATTAATTCGGCCGGGCGGGGTACCGCCGAGCTTCAATTGCGTCGTGGCTAAGGTCCTGATTGGCGCCCAACCAGGAGAACATCATGCATTTGAAAGACCTTATTGTTCATGCCGATGACTCTTCAAACAGTGATGCGCGCGTGGGCCTCGCTCTTGAGCTGGCGGCTGCAAATGATGCGCACTTGGCTGGAATCTACGTAAGACCCCCATATTATGCGGCGGGATTCGTAGCTGCTGAAGTTGGCCCGGAAGTATTCGAAATTTTACGGAAAATTGCCGACGACACGGCATCGAGGGCGAAAGCGAGATTTTTGGCGGCCGCTGAGAAAATCGACGTCACCATCGAATGGCGGGAATCGGAGGGTCCTCTCGACGAGATGGTCGCGATGCATGCCCGCTATGCAGATCTCGCCATAGTTGGGCAGCCGGATCCAGACGGCGAAGCAACAGTCAACTCATACGATATCGCGGGTCGGGTTGTCCTTTACTCCGGACGTCCGACTTTGGTCGCCCCATATATCTATAAGCCCGGCAAGCTGCCCGAACGTGTTCTCGTTGCATGGAATGCTAGTCGTGAAGCCGCGCGGTCAGTCAACGACGCTTTGCCATTCCTGCAGCGCGCGAAATCCGTATCTGTTATCTCCGTAAATCCTCATCGCGCGCCGGACAAATGGGGTGAGCTGCCCGGTGCCGACATTTCGCTGCATTTGGCACGCCATGGGGTCAAAGTAGAGGCATCGCAGTTTGTTGCCGAAGACGTGGAAGTCGGCGATATGCTGCTTTCGAGAATTGCCGACTGGGGGATCGAGTTGCTTGTAATGGGTGGATACGGTCGGTCCCGACTTCGCGAGTTTGCGTTGGGTGGCACCAGTCGTCACATTCTGCATCACATGACCGTTCCGGTGTTCATGGCGCACTGACGCGTACTCAGCAGCCCGGACGGGAGCAGGTTCACTTAGATACTGTCGGCACTTAATCGCTACGCTTGCTCAATCGCCGATTTCTTTCGTGACAATATTCCGGCGATCGATAGTCTCATTTTGTGGGGTGGCGCGTTGGCCATCGGGGGGCGCGATCCTTACCGCTTCGGACCTGGCTCTTCTGCCTGACCCGTCTGACTGAACAAGGCAGGTGGAACGATGCATCAGTTGCCGATGAGCGCCTGCGTTCTGGCTGCCGTGTTGTTTGTCACCATCGCACCGGCAGTCGCTGTCGAACCGCACACAGTGGCCAAGCGGCTTGAAACAAGCGTGGTGCGGGTTTTTGCGGTCGGTGAAAGCGGAAAAATTTCGGGCACTGGATTTGTGGTCAGCCGGGAAGGCCATGTAGCGACAGCTTATCACGTGATCAGGCCGCACATTCAAAATCAATGGAAGATCTTCGTTGTGGAACACGGGCGCTCTGTCGAGAAGCGGCGGCCCGCGAAGCTTGTCAAGGCGTATCCGGGCGAAGATCTGGCGGTACTGAAGGTGGACGGCCTGACCGGACGACCGGTCCGATTGAACGATAGAAATTCCGGGCGGCCGATCAAAGGAACGACCGTCTTTGCGATAGGGTTTCCCGAAGCTGGCAGTCGACTAGGCGCTGACTTTGAGACCAGCTTTACGATGGGGACGGTAAGTCGGGTATTCGCAGGCTCTTGGGAGGAAAAAGGTCCGCGCATCCGAATCGTTCAGCACACGGCCCCCACCAACCCGGGCAACAGTGGTGGACCGATCCTCAACGCGTGTGGCCAGGTCGTCGGTATCAATACCCAGCGGGAGGTGGCGCTGATTCTGCTCCCTGGCGGGATACCGATCGTGACCGATTTCATTCAAGGTGTGTACTTCGCATCCCATTCCTCCGTCCTCGTCACAAAGCTCAAGGAACTGCGTATTGGATATTCCGGTATCCGTGGGACGTGCCGAATCTTTCTCGGAGTAGCATCGACCAACTTTCCCTTGTATGGAGCCATCGCTGCATTCCTCGCAATCGTGCTCTTGGCGCTCGGCCTTGCGCTCCTGTTCCGGGGCCCGCGGCAGCCGGTGGTTCAGATAATTGTCGGCTGCGGAAATGCAGTGAGGAATGGCGCCAAGGTCATTGGGCGACTTGTGCGTAAACCGCGATGATGACATTGAAGTCTGGTCAGCGCACGGTGACGCACGTGCATGGCGAAAGGTGGCTCACTTTGTGCGACACGCTGCCAAGCAGAAGGCCTCGAAAGTCGCTCAGCCCTTTGCTCCCCATCACGATCATATCGATCTTTGCTTCTTCGGCGTAACCAACGATCTGTCGGGCTGGGTCGCCATTTCGCACAACCGGCTTCACTTTCTTGACCCCCATTTCTTTGGCCCGGACACTGGCAGCTTCCAATATCCGCTCGGCGATAGATTGATAAATCCGCTGTGCAGAACCTTCAATGTGCTCGGATTCAGCGTAGCGGCGGAGCGCATCCGGAAGTTCGGTACTTTCGATCGCATTGATCAAATGCAGGGTTGCCCCGTATTTCGCGGCGATGTCGCTGGCAAGCTCAAGTGCACTCATTGCGTGAGCGGAACCATCGAGGGCAACGAGGATGTTGAGCATTCTGGATCTCCGTGGCAGCGCTTGGCGTGTGGCAGGGTTTGCATATTGTGCAACGCGATCGCGCCGCATCCTTGATCAACATCAATTGTCGCAGAATTACCATGAGCGCGGTCTCGCGGTTCATTATCGGTCTAATCGGAGGGTGGCGTTGGAGATCGGCGCCCTTTTTTTCGATCATCTACGGCCCGCCGGAGGCCATGATTGATGCCGCTTTGGTGGCCAGCGACTGGGCGGCCGTCACCGTCTCGGCGAATGCCATAAAGTGGCTGCCTGTTCCGGTTTCGATCCCGCCGGGTGACAGAAGCACCACACCGCATCCGTCCCCGTCGGGTCGATACGCTAAATTCCCTAATCGGCTAAGCACCGTACCGAAGTGTTCGGGCCGCCTTCCGATCTCCGTGCGCTGCACAATGGTAAAGGGCAGTTTGGGCGCGCCGGCCTGAAGCCCATTGGCGAGCGTCATCGGTACGGAAACACCGCCCCATCTGCCATTGCACTCAATCCAGTGGACTGCGACTCCTCCGGCCTCCTGATCGATCAATATTGCGTCGAAGCTGCATCGGCCAAAATATCCGAGCTGTTGGAACAGATACGCTAGGCGGCCCGCCTCTGCGGCCAATTCGCTTTGAATTTTCGCGGCTAGGATGGCCGGACGCGCGCCGACGAACTCGCCTTGTTCGTGCTCGACAAACTGTTCGAATATGCCCTCAACAACTGGCAGGCCGTCTTTTCGCTGAGGGATCCAGATCTGTACGGACGGACTGGAGATTGCCGAGCATTCCCAAACGCCGACAAGCAATGGAAAGCTTTCCTGCCAGCCGAGCGATTGCAGCATCGACAATAGACGTCGCCGCAATTCGTGCTCAGTAAGATTTCTTACCGACGCTGCATCCAAGCTGAGGTTTCCTGCCGATCCCGAGGCATCGGGCACCTTGACAACCACACGCCGAAACCGCTTAGCGAGCGTGGCGACTTGGGCGGTCAACGCCGCTGGTCCGAAGCTGTAGTAGATCTTTGGCTGCGAATGGGATCCAAGGACATCGGCGACCCGCTCGGAGAACCAGAGCTTGTCATTTACACGTCGAGTGAGCCGGGGCGGAGGTGCGCACACCCGGATTTGGGCACCACAGGCCTTTGCGATCGACGCGGCAAGATTCCAACTGCTGTCCATGCCAATGTCCGGCATTATCGTGATGCCGCCGTGGTCGCGCGCCGCGGTCACAATTTGCGAGAAGATTTCGGCCTGGCCGGCGCAGCGGTCGGCCAGCGCGCTGTGCCGATGCGAATTGGCGCGTGCCAATTCGAGGAAGGAAGCACGCCCGCGTCGCAGCACTCGTCGGCAGTAGTCCTCAAATCTGGGGTAGCGCTCCCCCGACAGGACGAGAAAATCGCCGTCATTGGCAAGCAATAGCATCCGATATTCGAATACGGAGGCTTCGACCGGCAAAGCAAGCGGAATCTCACTGTGGTCGCCGATCAGTAATGCGGGTCCACTGCTCTGGCCGCTGGAGACCAATGGACCGAAAGCATCGGTTGCGGCGAAGGCCGGTTCGTCGGCCGCAATTCGTACCGCAAGACTGTCGAGCCTTGCACGCTCGCGGTTGGAGATTTCGAGTGCAACCCGGGATACTATTGGCAGGGACGAACGCGGGCTTTCCAAACGTCGCGGTAGCTGTGCTTCAGAATCCGCCATTTTGTCCCCCGCAGGCCATGCGACCATTTGCTATCGTCTAGGCCAAGCGTTTATTTCGGATTGGCAGTGAAATCGAACTTGTCTGCGACGGCACGGCGACCACCAAACTGGCCCGCATTGACCGTTGTCGCAGCCCTCAACGGCATTGAGCCGGGACTAAAAGATATGTGCCGTCTGTACGGGATGTTTGCAAACGAGCCAACCAAGGTCGAGTGCAGTTTGGTGAAGGCGCAGAACGCGTTGATGGCACAAAGCCGGGGTGACCGCGAAGGGATGACGCACGGCCATGGCTGGGGCATCGCGGAGCTTCCCAACGGTTGGCCGATAGTCGAGAAACAGGCTTGGGCCGCCTATCACGGCGAACACTTTCAGAAATCGGCGGCACGCGCCTATTCGAGGGTGGTCATCGCCCATGTGCGCCGAGCAACGGGCGGCTCGCCAAGCTTGGAGAACACCCACCCATTCGTGCATGGCCATTGGCTGTTCGCCCACAATGGCACCGTCCCAAACTTCGACGCGGTCCGTGAACGCCTTGTAGACGCGATGAATCCACTGCAACGCAGTGAAATACGAGGCACGACCGACAGCGAGCATGTGTTTCGATATCTGTTGACGTTGTGGCAACACAACCCGCAGACGCCGCTGGCTCAAACATTATGTCTAGGGCTGAAGCAGGTCGTCACCTGGTGTCGGGCTGTCGATCCGGCCGCTCCGATCGCGCTGAATGTATTGTGGACCGACGGTGATCGTTTCGTCGGCTCGCGCCTGGGGCGCAGCCTTTGGTACTTAGAGCGCGACGGCGTTGTTCTTTGCGAGATATGCGGCCAGTCTCACGTCCACCACGATCATCGGCGGCACTATCGTGCAGTCGAAATCGCCTCGGAGCCAATCACCGATGAGGAATGGATGCAGGTTCCGGACGCTTGCGTCTTCGATATCATGCCGAACATTACGGCGCGCTTCACACCGCTGAGGATCGGTGAAGCTGCGAGCGAGTAGGGCCCGCAATAGATTGTGCTTCGACCTTTGTATCCAATGCCTGGTTAGCGCCGCCGCCTACCATTTCGATTTTTCCGAGTTTCGGGCCCTAAGGGATCGAGCCGATTGTCAGAAGTTCGCATTTCCGAGTTACAAACCATTTTGCGCTGCGGCGTGTCCGCCCCCCACATTGCCCGGTGTCGGGACCCCAGAGTTGGCAGTCGTGGTTTGCCAATTGCGCAGGAAGTGCTCGCGGCGCTTTCTATGAAGCGTCGGTTGTGATGCGCGTGCCAGCTGCGCCGCACACCAACTGGCCTACGGCGTCCATCGATCCGATCACCGCCAATCGGCCGGTGGACTCGACGAACCGCGCTGCCGCTTCCACCTTGGGACCCATCGAGCCCGGAGACAGCTTGAGCGCCCGGACGTCGTCGGGCGAAGCCGTGTCGATCGCTCGAGCATTCGGCGTCTCCCATCCGTCGTAGACTGCTTCGACATCGGTGAGCAGCAGCAGCATATCGGCGTCCAAGCTAACCGCCAGTTGGGCGCTGGTCCGATCCTTGTCGATAACCGCCTCAATGCCCCGAAGCTTTCCGTCGCTCCCGCACACGACCGGCACGCCGCCGCCGCCGGCGCAGATCGGCACGATATTGCCATCAAGAAGATATTGGATCGCGGCACGCTCGATAATCGCCCGCGGTTCGGGCGATGGTACAACTCGTCGCATCCCACCACCTTCTGGCGACCCAACCCAATTACGTTCGGCCGCGATGCGATGCCACTCGCTAACTTCATAGACCGGCCCAATCGGCTTGCTAGGCTCGTTCAGAGCGGGATCCGCGGGATCGATCTCGACCATGGTCAGAATCGTTGCGAAGGAGTGATCGAGGCATACGTTGGTGAGCTCACGCTCCAGGAGATAGCCGATCAAGCCCTCGCTTTCTGCCCCGAGGACGTCGAGGGGAGCAGTGGGCTCCCCGTCATCCGCGGATACCTGGGACGCGAGGAGGCCAATTTGGGGGCCATTCCCGTGGGTGATGATGACTTGATGCTCGCTCAGTACAGGCGCTAGGGCCGTGGCGGCTCTTGCCGCATTGCGCTGTTGTGTTTCCATGTTGAACACTTCGCCCCGGCCCAGGAGTGCGTTTCCGCCAAGCGCCACGACTATTCGCATGTCATTCCTCCGTGCGATCTTGCCGCATCGTGGCAACCCGTCGTTCGTGGGTCCTACCGACAAATGCCGCTGTTTCTCCGCCCGATACGAAACGTCTCAGTACCGCGGGTCTCCAATGCGCAGAATAGTCCTCAGCGGCGACTGCGTGCAGGATGGTGGGGGGCGTCAATCCTGCGCAGGAATTCGTCGACCAGTCCGGCGAGGCGCGGCTCGTCGGCGTCTTCATAGTCGTAGCGTACCCGCACGACCGGCTTTTGGATGTCCAACAGACCGGCGAGGTCGACCGGTGTTGCCGCAACGACTACCTCGGCGTCGGAACCGTTTATTGTAGCGGCGAGTGCCCGCCGCTGCTCCTCGTCATATCCCACGGCCGGCAGAACCATGCCGATATGCGGGTAGGCATCGTAAACTCGCGCGATCTCCGGCACGGCGGAGGAGCGCGGATCCACTAGGGTAACGCCCGAAAGGCCCCTCACCGCGACATAGCCCGCGCCATAGGCCATGCCGCCGTGTGTGATGGTTGGGCCGTCCTCGACCACGAGTACCCGCTTTCCAGAAACCCCGCCAGCGTCGCTGAGATGGACCGGTGAGGCAGCACGGACAATCTGTGCGCGGGGGGAGACGCGGTGGATATCCCTGACCATCCCGATAACCGTGTCGACTGAAGCTGCGCGAACTTTGTTGACGACAACAATATCGGCCATGCGCAGCACAGTCTCGCCCGGGTGGTGGGTCGTGAGTTGGTCCGGGCGCAGCGCGTCGGCAACGACGATATGCAGATCCGGCTTGAAGAAGGGGAAGTCGTTGTTGCCGCCATCCCACAGGATGACGTCAGCCTCTTCGTCGGCCGCAGCCAAGATATCGGCATAGTCGACACCGGCGAACACAACGCCGCCGGCGGCGATATGCGGCTCGTATTCCTCCCTCTCCTCGATCGTGCAATCTGCCGCGTCCAAATCGCCCGGCGTGGCAAACCGTTGCGTTTTCTGCCGGACCAGATCGCCATATGGCATGGGGTGGCGGACCACCACGACATTGAAGCCGCGCTCGCGCAAATGTCCCGACAAATGACGCGCTACCTGGGATTTGCCGCATCCCGTTCGCACGGCCGAGACTGCAATGATCGGTCGAACGCTGTTCAGCATGGTCGCTTCGGGGCCGGCGAACGCGAAGCTGGCACCGGCAGCAAGAACGCGCGAGGCGGTGTGCATGACCGCTTGGTGGGGCACGTCGCTGTAGGCGAACATGACCTCTTGGACATCGTGCTCCTCGCACAGGCGCTCTAATTCGCCTTCTTCTTCGATCGGAATACCGTCCGGATAGAGGGGACCGGCAAGGCCGGATGGATAGCGCCGTCCGGCAATGCCGGGGATCTGGGCGCCGGTAAAGGCGACCACGCGCGTCTGCCGATCGTTGCGGAACATCACATTGAAATTGTGAAAATCCCGCCCCGCGGCACCCATGATGATCAAGCGATTCTGGTCAGTCCGATCCATTACGATCCACCCGTTACGTTAGAGGCGGTCCGTTCGGCCGACTTTGACGCACACCATTCAGCCACCTGCCCGGAATTGTTGATCGCCGAGCTGGATCAACCCGACGTCGCGAACAACAGTCTTATGATATGCCCACGGGCATCATGGCCGCGCAATCTGGTTAGCGGACCAAATCAACATCTTCAAGCGGCCATCGCCAACATCCACGAAATCGCCCGACACCGCCGATCGGTCGAGGCTGAAATATTGAGCCGGGCTTGGATTTATTTTTCGTCGATTGATCTGGGTCATGGCGACGACAAGGATCATCGGTATTTTCGCCGTATGATCGGATCGAAAGGAAGCGATATGGCTTGCCTGCGCATTCATGATTTCATCCGAGGCACTACGATTGCATTGCCCGTTGGGGAAATAGGCAATCCGAAAGGTGATGCCCCGTGGGATGTACTGCGCCCCAACGCGATAGCGAGTGCGCTTGTGTTACGTCACGTGGAAGCACTGGACGGTTTCGCTGCTCGGCCGGAGCTGGAGGAAGACTCGCCTCAATAGTCGCCAGTGTGGCGGGCCATTTGCTCGGAGTTCACAATGTGAACTGATCGTGCGTCGGGCGTCTCGATGATGCCTTGTCGGCGGAGATGTGTGAATGTTCGGCTGACGGTCTCTATCGTAAGGCCAGTGTAGTCGGCCAAATCTGCCCGGCCCATGGGGAGAGCGACGACCCGACCCCCGTTGTCACGAAAGCCGATGCGCTCCGATAGTTTGAGAAGGACCGACACCACGCGTTCGCTCGCGTTTTTTTGGCCGAGGATCATCAGGTGTTCCTAAGCCTGCGTCAGCTCATTGGACGCTAGCTCCAATAGCCGGTGCTCGAGCTTTGGAAATCTTTCCATGATCTCTATCAGGCGCACGCGCTCGAACCGGCACAACGATGTTTCGCTGAGCGTCTCGGCCGAATAAGCGTAAACGCCCCCGACGGATAGCCCCAGGAAATCGCCAGGAAACAAAAATCCGGTGACCTGTCGGCGGCCGTCCGGCAGCAGCATGGAAAGGCGCACGGCACCCGCGACCACGTTGAAAAGGTATGTATCGTCGTCACCTTGATAGAAGACGGTGCCGCCGGATCTGAGCGTCACTTCCGTCGTAATCTGGTTCAATTCCCTCAACTGTTCATCGTCGAGAGACGAACAGATCGTCTTGTCCCTTACTTCGCATGATTGACAGGGAAACCCCGGCGAAGCAGCGGTCGTGCCCATGGTCCAATACCTCCGGCTGCGCACGCGAAACAAATGATCTGGATCAAAGCAGCCCGTTCGTTCGGCGGTACAACTATTCCGAAACTGTCACCGGCCAAGCGCGCAAAAAATTGTACTCGATTAAGGCGACGCGGCAATAGGAATTGGCGCCAAGGCTAAACAGGAATGACCTCTTCCACTGACAATACCGATGAGGTGATATCGTCCGTGCTGCTGGAACTCGACGCCGCGCGCAGCCGTTTGGACCAGGCTGAAGACTGGCTCGCTGAGGCCGAGACGACTCTCGCTGCGACCGCCTTGGCCGAGGAGGTCGAGCGTTTGTGCCGCCAGGCAGCGCTGAGCGACGATCTGGACGAAACGCAATCAATGCTCGCAAGATCGGTCGAGTGCCTTCACAAATTGCAGGCATTGCTCGGCACCCATTGAAACCACCGGACGGCGACGAAACCGGCGCCAATTAGTCCGCGGTGTGCTTGCTGGTGCCACGGTTCATGTTGATGCACCTCAATGCCGAAGATGCTACGATCTGGCATTCTTCCACACGATGTGCAGACGGCACCGGCAGCGCGCGAGGCTGTTGTAGATCAGGAGTGTCGCAGAAACGCTTGCCGGTGTGGCGCTGCTCGCAATCGAGAAAGCGAAGACCGGCAGATGGTTGATCGCTACCCGTCCAACGACAGTCAGATGAGCTACGTCCACGGCGCGAGCCGGACGCCGTTGCTCGGCCTGACCGTGGGCGCGGCCTTCGACCGGGCGGCGGCGCGCTGGCCCGAGCGTCTGGCGCTGGCGGTGCGCCATCAGGATATCCATTGGAGCTATGCCGAGCTCAAGGCGCGAGTCGACGCCTTTGCCGCGGGGCTGGTGGCATTGGGGCTGGAGCCGGGCGAGCGCATCGGCGTGTGGGCGCCCAACTGCGCGGAGTGGGTGATCGCCCAGTTCGCCACCGCCAAGGCGGGGCTGATCTTGGTCAACGTCAACCCCGCCTACCGGCTGCCGGAGCTCGAATACGCGCTCAATACCGTCGACTGCGCGGCGCTCATCACCGCGCCCAGCCTCAAGACCAGCAACTATATCGAGATGCTGAACACGCTGATGCCGGAGCTCGCCAAATCGCTGCCGGGCCAGCTCAAGGCGAAGAAGCTGCCGAGCCTGCGCCTGATCGCCCGTCTCGGCGCGGAGCGCTCGCCTGGCATGCTCAACTTCGACGACATCCCGCGGATGGCCGAGGCCGAGCATCACGCGGCACTCGAAGTGCTGGCACCGACGCTCCAGTTTGACGACCCGATCAACATCCAGTTCACCAGCGGCACTACGGGCACACCGAAGGCGGCGACGCTGACCCACCACAACATCGTCAACAACGCCTATTTCACCGGCCTGCAGATGAAACTGGGCGAGGAGGACAGGGTCTGCATTCCGGTGCCGATGTATCACTGCTTCGGCATGGTGCTGGGCACGCTGACCTGCGTCGTCCACGGGGCGGCGATGGTGTTCGCCTCGGCCGGCTTCGACGCGAGCGCGGTGCTGGAGACCGTGGCGAGCGAGGAATGTACGGCGCTGCACGGCGTGCCGACCATGTTCATCGCCGAGCTCGATCACCCTGGCTTCGCCAAATACGACCTCTCTAGCCTGCGCACCGGCATCATGGCGGGCGCGCCGTGCCCGGTGGAGTTGATGAAGAGGGTGATGGACGAGATGCACCTGTCGCAGATCACCATCGCCTACGGCATGACCGAGACCGGGCCGGTCAGCACCGAGACCTCGGTCGACGACACGGTCGAGCGGCGCGTCGAGACGGTCGGGCGCGTCCTGCCGCACACCGAGATCAAGGTCGTCGATGGTGACGGCCGGGTGGTGCCGTGCGGCATTCCGGGCGAGTTGATGACGCGCGGCTATTGCGTGATGCCGAAATACTGGAACGATCCCGAGCGCACCGCCAAGGCAATCGACGAGGCGCGCTGGATCGCCAGTGGCGACATCGCGGTGGTCGACGAGGCCGGCTATTTCCAGATCGTCGGGCGCATCAAGGATATGCTGATCCGTGGCGGCGAGAATATCTTCCCGCGCGAAATCGAGGAATTCCTCTACACCCATCCCAAGATCGAGGAGGCGGAGGTCGTCGGCGTGCCCGATCCCAAATACGGCGAGGAGGTCTGTGCCTGGATCAAGCTGCGCAAGGGCGAAAGCGCCACGGAAGACGAGATCCGTGCATTCTGCGAGGGAAAGATCGCGCATTTCAAGATCCCGCGTTACATCAAATTCGTCGAGGCGTTCCCGATGACGGTCACCGGAAAAGTGCAAAAATACATCATGCGCGAGGCGATGGCCGAGGAGCTGAACCCAAGCAAGGTCAAAACCCGCTAACGCGGCAAGGGCGCAACCAGCAATGTACCGGATCAGGTTCCACGGTCGCGGTGGCCAAGGCATCAAGACGGCGAGCCGCATCCTCGGCACCGCATTCTTCATCGAGGGCTACGAGGTCCAGGACGCACCGCGCTACGGCGCCGAGCGCCGGGGCGCGCCGATCTTTGCTTACGTTCGCGCGGCCAAGGCGCCGATCAACGAGCGCGGCATCATCATCCAGCCTGATCTGGTGGTGGTCGTCGATGACAGCCTGGTTCCGGTTCCGGCTGCCGGCGTCACCGCCGGGCTGGGCGACGAGGCGGTGCTGCTGATCGACAGCGCCGAGCCGCCGGAGACCTGGAACCAGCGTCTCAACGTGTCATCCCGCGTGATCATCCTGCCGGCTGCGGGTGCCGGCGCGGAAGCGACCCAGGCGGGCGCTGAATGCGCCGGCGCCGCCGCCCGGCTCGTTGGGGTCGTCGGGCGCGCCAGCCTGGAGGCCGCCGTCCGCCAGGAGCTCGCCGACATGCCAGAAGCCGTCATGGAGAACACCGCCAGGGCGGCGCTCGCCGCTTTCGACCGCATGGCGGCCGAAGAGGGCGTCGTGAAGGAAGGCGTGCTCGCCTCGGCGCGCGGCTTTGCCAAACCCGACTGGATCGAGATGCCGGTCGACGACGTCAGCCTTTCGGGTCCCGCCGTGCATGGCGGGGCGACCAGCGTTCAGGTACGCACCGGGCTGTGGCGGACCATGCGTCCAGTGATCGACTACGAACGCTGCCGGCGCTGCGCCTGGGTGTGCGGCTCGTTCTGTCCCGACAACGCGATCAGCGTCGCCGAGGATGGCCGCCCGATCATCGATCTCGACCACTGCAAGGGCTGCATGATCTGCGTCGCCCAGTGCCCGCCCCACGCCATCGAGGCGATCCCCGAGGTGGAGGCGGCCGCGGCAGACAAGTTGGAGGAGAGCGCATGACCCGCCAACTTATGACCGGCAACGCGGCCGCGGCCTGGGGCGCGCGCCTCGCCGATGTCGACTACGTGCCCGCCTTCCCGATCACACCGCAGACCGAGATCATCGAAACGCTGTCGCGCTGGATCGGCGAAGACGCGCTCGATGCCCGCATGACCATGATGGAATCGGAGCACTCGATGATCACCGCCGCCGGGGCCGCGGCGGCGACGGGTGTGCGTGTGTTCACCGCGACCTCGAGCCAGGGCCTCCTTTACGGCATGGAGATGCTCTATACGGTCGCTGGTTGGCGCGCGCCTTTCGTGCTGGTCAACGTCTCGCGCGGGCTTGCCGCGCCGATCACGCTCGAGCCCGACCACAACGACATCCTTGCCGCGCGCGACAGCGGCTTTCTCCAGATCCACTGCGCCACCTGCCAGGAGGTGCTCGATCAGATGCTGATCGCCTACCGCCTGGGCGAGGACGCGGGGGTGCGCCTGCCGGTGATCGTCAATCTCGACGGCTTCTATCTCTCTTTCACGCGCGAGCCGGTCGACCTGCCGGACAAATCCGCGGTCGCAGACTTTCTGCCGCCCTTCGATCCGGGCCCGACCCGCTTCCGCGCCGGCAAGCCGGTCAGCCAAGCCGTGGCCGTGCTCGGCGGCGTGCCTTATTCCTACTTCCGCTACGAGGTCGAGCTGGCGGCGCGGGCCGCGCTCCCCGTCTATGACGAGGCAGCCGAGGCATTCGCCGCGCGCTTCGGCCGCCGCCACGAGGCGGTCGAGGCCTATCGCTGCGACGATGCCGAGATCGTCTTCTTCATGATCGGTTCCTTCGCCACCAAGGCGAAGGAAGCGGTCGACCGGCTGCGCGATGCGGGGACCGCGGCCGGCTTGCTGCGACCGGTGCTGTTGCGTCCGTTCCCGGAGGCCAAGTTGCGCGGCGCGCTTCGGGGCAAGAAGGCCGTCGTCGTGGTCGACCAGAACATCTCGATCGGCAAGGGCGGCGTGCTGCATTGCGAGCTGGCCTCTGCGCTCTACGGCCAGAGAGGCGCACCGGGCGCGCTGGTCAGCTTCATCGGCGGCCTGGGTGGGCGCGACATCGCCGCGGAGGAATTCTTCGAGATGGCGGCGGTCGCAGCGAAGGCTGCTGAGAGCGGCGAGACACCGCCGCCGCGGCTACTCTACACCGGGCACGAGCTGCGCGAGATGCGCAAGCTGCAGGCAATCGCGCATGTGGAGCATGCCGAAGCGGGAGAGACGCCATGAGCGAGCATTTCGAGCGCATGAAGGACCTGCCCTCGACCCATCTGCTGGGCGCCGGCACCGCGCTCTGCGCCGGCTGCGGCGGGCTGCAGGCGGTCAAGGAAGTCTACGACGTGCTCGGGCCGAACACCGTCTTCGTCAACGCCGCCGGTTGCATGACGCTGATGTCGGTCTACCCCTTCACACCCTTTCGCGGCTCGTGGCTCTATACGGCGATGGCCTCCGCGCCGGCGGGCGCGCAAGGCGTGCGCGACGCCCTCGACGTGCTCAAGGCCAAGGGCCGGATGACGGCGGAAGAAGACCTTGAGGTCGTGGTTCTGACCGGCGACGGCTCGGCCAACGGCATGGGACTTTCCGCCGCCTCCGGGGCGATCGATCGGGGTCTCGATTTCATCTATCTCTGCTACGACAACGAGGGCTATGCCAATACCGGCCAGCAAAGCTCGGCCGGCACGCCCCACGGCGCGCATACCAGCACCGACCAGACGCCGGCCGGCCTGCCTGGCTGGAAGAAGGATTTATTTGCGATCTGGACGGCCAACAAGCCTGCCTATGCCGCGACCGTGATCGGCGGCGAGCCGCTCGATCTGGCGCGCAAGATCGACAAGGCGAAGGCGATCGAGGGCCCGCGTATGATCATCGCGCTGGCGCCGTGTCCCGTCGGGTGGGACTACGACCCCGAACATTCGGTCGAGATCGCCAAGCTCGCGGTCAAGACCGGGGTCTGGCCGCTCAAGGAGTATGTCGACGGCAAGGTCACACACACGCGCATGCCCCATCCGCGCACGCCGGTGGAGGAATACCTGAAGCTGCAGGGCCGCTTTGCGCATCTGTTCGAGCCGGAGCGCAACGAGGCGCTGCTCGCCGAAATTCAGGGCCACGTCGATGCTTATTGGGAGGCTCTCGATGCCGAAGGCTGACGCGCCGGCGTTGCAGCAGGGCCTGTTCCGTTTCGCCGACGATCTGGGTCCGGAGAAGATTCTCCATGTCACCGAACCGGGCCTTGGTCTGCACGGCATTCTGGTGGTCGACAATGTTGCCGCCGGCCCTTCGATCGGTGGCTGCCGGATTGCGCCCGACGTCAGCGTCGACGAATGCTTCCGCCTCGCCCGCGCCATGACGCTCAAGAACGCCGCCGCCGGGCTGCCGCATGGCGGGGGCAAGTCGGTAATCTTCGGCGATCCCGCCATGCCCGACGCCGAGAAGGAGCGCTACATCCGCGCCTTTGCCCGCGCCATCGGCGATATCCGTGACTACATCATCGGTCCCGACATGGGCACCAACGAAGCTTGCATGGCCTGGGCCAGGGACGAGATCGGCCGCTCGGTTGGGTTGCCGCGCGAGATCGGCGGCATCCCGCTTGACGAGATTGGTGCCACCGGCTTCGGCCTCGCAGCTGCCGCGGAGGTGGCGCAGGAGTTCTGCGACGTCACGCTCGAGGGCGCCCGCGTCGCCGTCCAGGGCTACGGCTCGGTTGGCCGGCACGCGGCGCGGTTTTTGGCCGAGAAGGGTGCGATCCTGGTCGCCGCCTCCGATTCAGGCGGCACCATCGTCAATCAGGCCGGCCTCGATCTCGATGCGCTCGACGCGCTGAAGCGATCCGGCAAGAGCATCGTCGAGCTCAAGAGGGGGCAAAAGGGCGACCGCGAGGCTATCATCGACGTCGCTAGCGACATCTGGATTCCCGCCGCGCGCCCCGACGTGATCCGGGCCGACAACGTCGCCCGCCTCGACACGAAGCTCGTGCTCCAGGGCGCCAACATTCCGGTGACCGCCGAAGCGGAGCAGGCTCTGCACGCGCGCGGCATCCTGTCCGTGCCCGACTTCATCGCCAATGCCGGCGGCGTCATCTGCGCCGCGGTCGAATATGCCGGCGGCACCCAGACCGCGGCCTTCCAGACGATCGAGGAGAAGCTGCGCATCAACACGCGCGAAGTTCTGGACGCGGCGCGCGAAAGCTCAATATCGCCGCGCGAGGCGGCGGTTGCGATGGCCGAGCGCCGCGTGCGCGCAGCAATGAGCTACCGCCGCGCGATGTAGGCCGGCAGCTTCATGCGCCGATGCATGGGGCCGGTGCGGCCTCGCTCCCCCCGCGCATGTTGATCCGGGTCAATGCCCGGTGAGGCGATTTCGCGCATCAACGTTCCAGGAATGGGCATTGTCCTAGGAGAGCTAAGACATGGTCGAGAAAACCCACACGGCGGGATGGTGGCCGCAGGTCTACGAGCCATTGCGAAACATCGGCGAGAAGATTGCAAATTGGTTTGCGCCGCCCTCGGATGCCGCCGCAACAGAGAACTTCTACGAGATCAACATGGAACTGCCCGGGGTGGCGGCAGACAACATCGACATTTCAATCGAGGAAGGTCAGCTGACGGTCAGAGGCGAGAAGCGCACCCAACACGAGGAGAAGGGCCGAACCTACTATTTCTCCGAGCGAGAATACGGCGCCTTTCAACGTTCTTTCCGGCTTCCCGCGGATGCGGACGCCGAAAACGTCGCGGCTGATTTCCAGAACGGCGTGCTGACGGTTCGAGTGCCCAAGACGGGACCACGTCCGCACAAAGCGAAAAAGATCGAGATCAGAACGGGGTAACCGCTCGGGGACCCAGAACAGAGATGGCAAGGCATCGCTCATGATCAGAACCATCCTCGTTCCCATCGATGTCGCGAAGGCCGAGGCCGGCGCCGCCGCCCTCGGTCTGGCGCGTGACTTGGCCGAGAAGTACGGCAGCAAGCTGATCCTGCTTCACGTCCTGGAGGAGGTTCCGGGCTTCGTTAAGGCGCAACTGCCTGCTGGCGTTCACGCGAAAGCGTTCGAGGATGCGTCAGCCAGCCTTAACGCGTTCGCAGCCGAGCAAGGGCGCACCGGCACCGCCGACGTCCTCCTGCGCGAAGGCAATCCGTCCGTGCAGATCCTGGAATTCGCCAACGAGATCGGGGCCGACATGATCGTCATACCGCTGCGCTACGGCGCCGTGCTCCATTTCTGCCCAATACCGTCACCTCACGAAGTCGGGTATGTGCCCGGCTTGGGTGCGTGGCCGCCCCGAACAATTGGCATTTGGGAAAGCTAGGCGGGCTGACAGTGCCGGAGATTGGATGGGCGCTTCGGGCCGCCGAGAGCGGACGAACGGTCATTCAAAGCAAGGTGGAGCGTTCATGGAACTCAGCAATTTCCAGCAAATCGAATTGGCAACGATGGGCCGCCGCAAGGAATTATTCCGGGTCGGCGTGGCGATGCTTTTCATAGTTTCGATCATGATCTTTGTCGGCGTTACGTCGCAGGGTGTCCCGAAGGCCTACCTGCTGGTCGCAGCCTCGGTGATCGGCGCCTACATGGCGATGAACATCGGGGCCAACGATGTTGCCAACAATGTCGGACCGGCGGTCGGATCCAAGACCATAACCTTGACCGGCGCGATAGTGATCGCGGCCGTGTTCGAGGGCGCGGGGGCCCTGATCGCGGGTGGCGAGGTCGTCACGACGATCAAAAAGGGGATTATCGACCCGGCGACGCTGACTGATCCGCGGGCTTTTGTGTGGCTGATGATGGCAGCCCTCCTGGCGGGCGCTATTTGGCTCAATCTTGCGACCTATATGGGATGGCCGGTATCGACGACGCACTCGATCGTCGGCGGTGTTTTGGGCGCGGGCGTCGCCGCCGGCGGGTTCGGCATCGCAAATTGGGATCGTATGGGCGCGATCGCGGCCAGCTGGGTCATCTCGCCGCTCATGGGCGGAGCGATTGCCGCGATATTTCTCTATTTGATCAAGCGCCTGGTGACCTACCAGAAGGACATGATCGCGGCCGCGCGCCGCGTCGTCCCGGTATTGATCGCGATCCTGGCCTGGGCCTTCGCCACCTACCTCATGCTCAAGGGGCTGAAGAAGGTCTGGAAGGTCGACTTCCTGACCGCCGCATCCATCGGACTGGCGTTCGCGGGTCTGGTGCTCGCCATCGTGTGGCCGCTGATTGGCCGCGCCGCCGCAAACGTGAGTGCGTCGAAGGAAAGCGTCAACAAGCTCTTTGTGTTTCCGTTGATCTGTGCGGCGGCGCTTCTCAGCTTTGCCCACGGCGCCAACGATGTCGCCAATGCGGTCGGCCCGCTGGCCGCGATCTATGAAGCCGTTCTGGGCGGCGGCGTTGCCAAAACGGCCTCGATCCCGTTATGGGTGATGATGGTCGGAGCGCTTGGCATTGCGTTGGGCCTGGCTCTCTATGGGCCGAAGCTCATCCGTACGGTTGGATCGGAGATCACCGAGCTCGACCAGTCGCGCGCGTTCTGTATCGCCATGGCCGCCGCAATTACCGTGATCATCGCAAGTCAACTCGGCCTGCCGGTCAGCTCGACGCATGTCGCCGTCGGCGCGGTGTTCGGCGTCGGTTTCCTGCGCGAGATAATCAAGACGAACTATGCGGACGCGCTGATAGAGATCCGACACCACCATGCGGGCGCGGATGAGGAGGTGGTCGAAGAGTTCCTGCAGCGTTTCGAGGCGGCACCATTCCAGACGAAAGGACAGATGCTTAAGGATCTGAAGAAGCAGGACATTGTCGGTGGCGGCTTGACGCCGGAGGAGCGGAAGGAACTGCGTCGCGGTTACCGCAAGGAGCTCGTCAAACGCTCGATCGCCCTCAAGATTGCCTCGGCCTGGGTGATCACGGTTCCAATCTCCGCATTCTTGGCCATGCTGCTGTACTATACGATCCGCGGCATGTTGTTGCCGTGATGTCGAAGTGAACCGACCCTTTCATCTTGTCCTGCGCAGCACGATTGCCGGCTTCGGTGCGGGCAGGGTGATCCGCCGAATCTTCCTGCCGGTAATCTTCATCGTTCTCACCGTTGGGTTCTGGGTCAGTCCGGATTTTCGGGTCGTTTCGGCGGGCGTAGCAATATTTCTGTTCGGCATGATCTCGCTGGAGGAAGGGTTCCGGGCCTTTTCCGGCGGGCATCTGGAGCGGATCCTCCAACGCACCACCAATGGGCTTTGGAAGAGCATCTCGTTCGGTGTCGTTTCGACCGCGGTGATGCAGTCGAGTTCACTTGTTTCGGTTCTCACGATCTCGTTTCTCAGCGCCGAGCTGATCGGGCTCGCCAGCGGTATCGGCATTATCTTCGGCGCGAACATCGGCACAACAACGGGCGTGTGGCTGGTGGCGGGCCTCGGATTGAAGGTCAATATCGCGGCCTACGCCATGCCGATGTTGGTGTTCGGCGTTCTGCTGATCTTCCAGTCGTCCAAGACCATGAAGGGGGCCGGCTACATTCTTGCCGGCCTCGGGTTCCTGTTCCTTGGAATCCACTACATGAAGGAGGGCTTCACCACATTCAAGGAAACCATCGACCTCTCGCAATTCGCGATCTCGGGATTTAGGGGGTTGGTGATCTTTTTGCTGGTCGGCACCATGGCGACGGTGGTCATGCAATCCAGCCACGCGACCCTGGTGCTGATCGTGACCGCCCTGGCGGCCGGTCAGATCACTTACGAGAACGCGCTTGCGCTCGCCATTGGTGCCAATGTTGGCACCACAATCACCGCAATTCTCGGGGCGTTGGGTGCCAACTCCCAGGGCAAGCAGCTGGCCGCCGGTCATCTCATCTTCAACGTTGTCACGGGCGTGGTGGCGGTTGTCTTCATTCACCAGTTCACCTGGGCGGTCGATCTTATAAGCCGCAACATCGGCGTCGCCGCGGACGACTACACGCTGAAGCTCGCCGTGTTCCACAGCCTGTTCAACATCGTTGGCGTCGTCCTGATGGTCCCGGTCATGGGCCGGCTGGTCGCATTTCTGGAGTTGCTGTTTGTTCGGCCAACAAAAGACTGGGCCGAACCGCGCTATCTCAATGCTGCGGTATTCGAGGTCCCCGACGCACTGTTGGCCGCGCTCCGCAATGAGACGCTTCACCTTTTCGACAATGCGTTCGAAATAATCGCGCACGCGCTCAGCCTCCATCGTCGCGCGATTCTCTCCTCTGCCGATTTGGCGGGTTTCGTCGCCAAGAGCAGCGAGGTCATCGATTTCGATCTCGACGCGAGTTACGAGCGCAAGGTGAAAACGCTTCACGCGGCGATCCTCGAATTCATCAGCCGGGCCCAGCCGATGGTCAGCGGCGCCAATACCGAGCAACTCAACGCGCTGCGCGAAACGGCCCGCCAGATCGTCGAATGCGTCAAGGATGCCAAGCATCTGCGCAAGAACATGTTGCGCTTCATTGCATCGGACAACCAGGATATCCGGACCGAATACAACGCGCTTAGGGCCAAGCTAGGGACGATGCTCCGCGACCTTCACCGCCTGCGCGCCGGGAACGACACAGAGGTTGATGTTCTCGATCTCGACGAACTCAATCTTGAGATGGAAAGCACGAACGTGGTCGTCGACGGCACGCTCGACAGGTTGATTCGCGATGCCCGGATCACCGCTGTCATGGGATCGTCATTAATGAATGATATGGCATATGTGCGTAGTTTGGCGTGGAACCTGGCCGAGGTCGGCAAGACACTCTTCGGTGCCGTGGATCACGCCGCGAGTGACGCCGAAACGCTGGTTGCGCTTGACAAGGAGGACATTCAAAGGCTGGCGGAGCCTGGCCCGGAAGTCGGGCCGCGCCACAAGCCGAAACAGGGCGAACAACGACAATGAAACTGAACGATATCATCGCCTCGGTGCAAGACCTTCTGCAGGGCGAAAAGTCGTCGGATCCCAAGCGAAAGGCAGCGCTCGAGGACCTGATGGCGAAGCTCGAAAAGAAAGAAACCAAGGTGCGCAGGAAACTGAAGAAAGCGGAAACCGCAGAGGAACGCGCTAAGTATGAGCGCAAACTCACGATCGTCCGCGCCCAACGCGAGAAAGGCGAGAAAGCGCTTGGCACGCTGTCGACCTGAGCGGCACGGCTCCAGTTTCGTCGATCGTAAGGTTGCTGATTAGCCGGCCTGACGTACCGTAACGGTGCTGTTACTGCTCGGTCAGCGCTGTGGCGCGTTGGGGGGCCTAAACGGGTACCTTGCCGTCGAATTTCTGCATAGGGTCAGCAGCGGACCCCTCAGCGGCGCCCTCGAAGATGTCTGGCTTGCGCCGGGGGCACAGCTGCCGTTGTGTGGGCCAAACCCTTCTACTATGCAGGGTGAACTCCCAAAAAATCCGAAGAACAGCCGACCATGATCCCTTTCGCTCTCCGGCGCCAAATGTAAACTGACGACAACGCCTTGTGGTCGGGGGGCAATCCTAATGAGCGAGTCGCTTCCGCGCGGGTATACCCTCCGCGGATACCGTATTCAGCGAGTCCTTGGGCGTGGCGGTTTTGCAATCACATATTTGGCACACCAAACAGAACTTGCCCGCCCAGTTGCAATTAAGGAATACCTACCCGACGGACTTGCGGTACGCGAAGAGAACGCAGCGACGGTTCATGCGTCGGGCAGCGCGGGCCGATATTTCCGTTGGGGGCTAAAGCGCTTTCATTCCGAAGCCCGCACGCTCGCACGTCTCTCGCATCCAGGCATCGTTCAGATCATCGAGATTTTTCAGGCCAATGGCACCGCCTATCTGGTTATGGAATACCAAAATGGCGCGAGCCTCATGGAACTGCTCGAAAAGGAAGGCTCCATCCCGGAACAGCGCTTGCGGGGCCTACTGGACCACTTTCTCGACGCCCTCGAATACATCCACAACGCTCGCGTCCTTCATCGGGACATCAAGCCAACGAACACCATCGTCCTAAAGAACGGCCACCCTGTGTTGATCGATTTCGGCAATGCACGCCATGCAATCGGGGGCAAGACGCAGAGCTTGGCCGCGGCCATATCCCCCGGGTACTCGCCGAGCGAGCAATACATTCTTCGCGGCAAACAGGGGCCATGGACCGACATCTACGCGCTCGGCGCCACGCTCTATCACGCGATTAGTGGCACGCCTCCGCCAGAGGCACCTGAGCGTGCGGTGGTAGACGCCATGATCCCCGCCGAGGAAGTCGGCAAGGACCGATACGACCGGTTCCTGCTGAAAGCAATCGATCGCGCCCTCGCCATCTCGCCGGCGGACAGGCCGCAAAACATCGGGCAGTTTAGGGATTTACTGGGGCCACCGGATCCAAGCTTCACGGCAGCCGCCAACAAAGCACGGTCGGTTCAGCGAAGTGGCCCGACAATTGTACCGTACCGCTATTCGACGAGTGCCTGGCGTCGCTTCCTCAACTGGTTGGGCGGGCATCGGTGGTAGTCACGTCTCTTATGTCCGGAAGGGGTCATTTCCGGTCATCGGCGGTGTCGGCAGTTACGTCCGCTTAGCCCCGGTGCTCTCAATTGGTCGTCGCAACACTTTATCTGAAAGGCAAAGATGGAGTGTTTGGTGATGGGTCAAATTCGTCGTCCAGGTTTAACCTCTGCGCAGAAGACGCAGCTGTGGGATCGCTGGCAGCGAGGCGAGTCGCTGAAGGCGATTGGTCGGGCGTTTGGTAAGCCGTCATCGTCTATTTATTGTCTGGTGTCGCCGCATGGCGGAATCCGGCCAGCGGAGCGGCGTCGCTCGCGGCTGGCGTTGACGCTGTCGGAACGTGAGGAGATATCGCGCGGGATTGTGGCGCAGCACTCGATCCGTTCGATAGCCAGGATTGTGGGCCGCGCGCCGTCGACGGTGAGCCGCGAGGTTCGCCGCAATGGCGGTTACGGTCGCTACCGCGCGGCGCGCGCTGAGGCGCAGGCCTGGGCTAGGGCGAGGCGTCCGAAGCCATGTAGGCTGGCGAACAGCGCGTGGTTGCGCCAGGTGGTGGCGCGGCAGCTCAGGTTGAATTGGTCACCCGAGCAGATCGCCGGTTGGCTGAAGCGCGCGCATCCGGGGCAAGAGGCTTATCAGGTGTCGCACGAGACCATCTACCGCAGCTTATTCGTGCAAACGCGCGGTGTGCTTAAGAAAGAGCTGGTGCAGCATCTTCGCTCGAAGCGCACGATGCGGCGCTCCCGGCACGCCAACGGGAAAGGCGATGGCCGCGGGCAAATCAAGGACATGATCTCGATCCGTGAGCGGCCGGCTTCGGTTGAGGACCGGGCGGTGCCGGGTCACTGGGAGGGCGATCTGCTGTCGGGGCCAAAGGACAGCTACATCGTAACCCTGGTCGAACGCCATACGCGCTATGTGCTGTTGGCGAAGGTGGCTGATAAAAGCACCCAGACGGTGGTCTCAGCGCTTATCAAGCAGGCGCAGAAGCTGCC
>Ga0307380_10001114_pt1 | contig 40382 bp, 69 predicted proteins | sample UN3MG_FD_202239 | JGI IMG/M metagenome (GOLD analysis project Ga0307380, IMG submission 202239) | Soil microbial communities from Risofladan, Vaasa, Finland - UN-3 | ecosystem: Environmental > Terrestrial > Soil > Coastal area > Acid sulfate soil | place: Finland: Risofladan, Vaasa | collected...
GGCTGACGTTGCCGCAGAGCATCGGCGGCGCGCTGTACCTGGACGGCCTGACGAGTGCCGAGGGGCTGACCTTGCCGCAGAGCATCGGCGGCTGGCTGGACCTGCGCGGCCTGACGAGTGCCGAGGGGCTGACCTTGCCGCAGAGCATCGGCGGCGCGCTGTACCTGCGAGCAAGCGTTCGTGCCGAACTGGCTTCGAGAGCTGACGAATGACCGACGAACCTATCTTCTGCGCCGAACTGGACCGCCACGGCCTCCGGGCCTGGTGGCAGTGCCCGGTCTGCGGCGCCTGCTACCCTGCCCGTGAGCCCTTCAACCTGGACAACCGCAGGCTGGCGGCGAAGTGGTGCTGCCAAGTGCCGACCGGCCATGCCTGGCTTGCCCGCCTGATTGCCGATGCGGAGGCAGCATGACTGACAGGTGCCCAAGCGCCGAACTCCAAGAGGCTATCGGGGAACTGATTCTCGCCGCCCGCGTAGTCGCCGGCAAAACGAGGATACGCACTTCGGAACCGGCTCCCGCTACTCTTCTTCGAGACCGCCTGCGTGCGGCGGCTGAGAAAGCTGAAACCCTCTGGCGTATCTACTTCGAGATCGCCAGCGAGGCCGTTGGAGAAGGGGAAGTAAACAGGCAACGGGAGAAGCGCATCAGCGCCGAACTCGCGAAGGAGAAGCCATGACCGACAAGTGCCCAGAGTGTGGGGTCGAAGGCCGCCGCCCGCAGAGCGCCAAGAACTTCTTGAATGTCCGTGGCCCCAACGGGAAGTACTCCCACATCTACGGTGGCCTGACCTGCGTGCAACACCAGCTCGCCCAGCGGGACAAGCAACTTGCCGAGGCCCAGGCCGAGAACGAGCGGCTGCGAGCCATCGTGGACAAGTTGCGAGAGCAGGCCGACTTCGTTGACCATGTTCGGGATTGGCCTGAGGGTTTCGACCTCGTAGTGATGTGCCGCGAGGCGGCCGAGGCAGCGAAGGGGAAGCCATGACCGACAAGTGCCCCGAGTGTGGGGTCGAAGGCCGCCGCCTGCAGGGCGCCAAGAACTTCTTGGATGTCCTTGGCCCCAACGGGAGGTACCCCCACATCCACGGTGGCCTGATCTGCGTGCAACACCAGCTCGCCCAGCGGGACAAGCAGTTTGCCGCCGCCCAGGCCGAGAACAAGCGGCTGCGGGCCATCGTGGACAAGCTCCCAAAAGACGCTACCGGGAATCCATGCCTGCCCGGCGACGAACGGTATCACGCCGACTTCCCCGGCAGAATGGGAATTGTGCGCATCCGCGATTGGGAGGATGACGACGCAGGGGTCGAGTTCTATTTCCACCAGGCGAATTGTTGGGAATACCGGCCTGTCGGGGAGTGCTGGCCAAGTCCAGAGGCCGCCGAGGCAGCGAAGGCCGAAGGAGGCTGACATGAAGCTGTTCACTGTCGAAAATTTCCCCACGACAGATGAGGAAGCCGTCTTGGGGCTGCCCGACGCCGATCCGGTTCTCCAGCAAGCCTGCCGCGGTCTGTACCTGTGCCGCCGCCTACAGGGCAGGACAATCGCGGAAGCGATGGGCGATGTTTTGACAAAGTTCATCGAAGCCCAAGAGCGGCACCAGGTCGCCGAGGCGGCGAAGGCCGAAGGGGAGCAGCCATGACCGACAAGTGCCCAAAATGTGGAGCGGATCGCGTCACCAGCGAAGATGCCTGGGAGATGTACGAGTACGGGTCAGACAGCAACGGCTCCATCACCGTTCCTTGCCTGCGCGGCCAGCTTGCAAAGCGGGATGCGGAGATTGCCCGGCTGCGGGGAGCGCTGGCGCGGCTAGGCCGGGGGTACGCAGCCCTTGGCGAGCATGAAGCGAAGGCGGGGCAGGAAGCGGTGTTTGAGCAGCCCGGCGGCATTCGAGCATCTGCCGACTACTTGGCAGCCGTCGATGAGATTCTGTCGCTGGCCGCCGAGGCAGCGAAGCCCAAAGGGGACAAGCCCGAATGACACAGGCCGCCCACAAGCCGCTGCGTTACCCCGAATGGCTGTTCTGCCGCTGGTGCGGCCGGGTCTGCCGGGCCGATGCGCCGGAGCTTTTCGAGCATCGCGGCTACACGCCGGGCGGCTACTTCGGCAGGATTCCGGTGGACGGGCCCCGGTGCCCGAAATGCAACAGCGGCGAGTTCGGCGAAGCCTGGACGCGCCAGGACGCCGTGACTGAGGCTGAGGACCTGGGACTCAGAGGATACCCCCCGCGTCCGGCGAGCCGGACCCTCGCGGACCAACGCCGGCAAGCCGAGAGGACGACTCCGGCCGACGGGCGCGGGGAAGGGAGAGAGTGATGGGACGGAAACTAAAGCGCCAATACAAGTATGGCTATCTGAACCTGGCCGGGCCTGCTGGCCACCAAGTAGAGGTCGTTTACGACCCGTCTCACTGCCAGCAGTGGGCACCGGCGGGCAGTGTGCCGGATGACTGGTTTGAGCACCCGAAGGGCGTTCATGACTGGCTGTATCTCTACTACCCCTTCCCCGCCAGCGACTGCCCCAAGGAGAAGGCGCTGGAACACTCGCTTCAAAAGTGGCGTGGGCTTCGGAAGGAGGTGCTCGACGAGCACGGGCTCTGGGCATCGACCTGTCAGGTTGAGGACGCCGAGGGGCAACGGGTGCTGGAGATCAACACGGAGAGTTGTGCGCTGTGCCTGTATTACCGTGAAGGCTATCTCCACTGCCCCAACTGCCCCATCGCGGAGGTCACGAGGTGCTGCACGGGCTACAGCCTACCGTGGCGGGCGTGGATGGGGGACAGGGACCCCGAGCCGATGATTCGCGCTCTGGAGGCGGCGGTGGAGGGAGAGAAGGCGAAGGTGGAGAAGAAAGGCTTCCCGCGGTTCTTCGCGCCCGTCACTCCTGACATGGCCACCTCGCGCGCAACAGTCTATATTCGCATCGATGGCCTGCACGACCCGGTAAGGCGCGTTGCTCCTGACGGCTCAGAATCCACGCATTGGTGGACGTTGGGAAATGCGATGGCCGCAGAGGCGAGTGGGGGCTGGCGCGAAATCACCGAGGCCGAGGCCAAGACCCTTATCAAGACCCGAGAGCAGTCTGCCCGCGAAGAGCGCGAGGCCAGGGCCAGGGACATCGTTTCCCGGCTGACCGCTGGCGAGGGGCCGTGGGTGCGGGTGGTGAACATCCCGATATTGGGCTGCACTGGTATGTGCCTGCCCAACGATAAGCACGCAGGCCAGGTCGGTCGATTTTGCGGCGATGCAAAGGATATTAGCTGTAGGGTGCAGTTCGCCGACGCCGACGTTGCTCGTGAGGGCCACAACCTCGAAATCCTCACCGCCGAGCAGGCCGCTGAGGCCCTGTGGGCGGCGCGGGATGCGGAGGGCAAGGAATGATCCGCTTCTGCTGGCAGACAATCGCCTGCCTTGGCCTGATCGGCTGCATTCTGCTTCTGCTGATGCGGGCTGAGGCGAGGCGTGAGTACAGACGAGAGATTGGCTGACCGGCGCTAGGCCGGGAGAAAGGAACGACATGGACGCTGCACAGGTCAACACGGTAATCGACAAGCTGGCTGACAAGCTCGGAGTGGCGGCAGATAAGCTCCGGCCGCTGGGGGAGCAGGCGATTCGGGAGTTTCAGCGGCAGGCGGTTGCGGGGGCCGTAACAGACGGGCTTCTACTGGTGGGCTTTGGCCTTGCCCTCGCCCTGTGTGCTCGGACGCTACTACGCAACGTCGCCACTGCGTGCGACGGAGACGAACAGGCCTCGCCGCCGGCTGTCGTCCGGTGCGTTGTTTCGGCAATCCTGGGCATGATCAGCGCGATTGGGCTACTGGTCTGCGTGCTTGAGTTGCCGGGCGACATTCGCTGCGCCTTCTCTCCCACCTACCATTGCCTTCTTGCCCTGCTTCGGAGCTAGCGCCGCCGGCAACATCCCCGGCGCTGAGGCCGGGAGAAAGGAAAACCCATGTCTACTGAGCGAATTGGGCTGATGGACAATACGAGAGACATAGTTACCAAGCTCGCAGAGGGCAATCCGGGTGCAACGCGCGTTTGCTGTGAGCTGCTAACGTTCGGAGGCGAGATTGACCCCGATAGCGCGCTGGGGGGATTGGGAGCATTGCTGGAACTTGACAGCCAAGGCATCTACGGTCCTCGCATTTGGATGCTCTACAAGGACGTTTGCGGCGAGAGCCTACTACAAACCGTGGCAGCGCTCCGAGCCGCGCAGCTTGGCCTGTTGCCAGATACGGAGTTGTCGCACGCAATTGACCACTACGGGAGCGGCGTTGATCCGGCCAAGGTGCTGGACTTGGTGCGCACGCGCCTGCCGCGATTTGCGGCAGAGAATCCTGCTGCGTAGATAGGCCTGCGGCCCCGGCGCTGAGGCCGGGAGCATCTTTGACAACCGAACAGCGACGAAATAGGTGCTGGCGGGCGGCGGCGCAGACCTGGGCTGATCTCATTGAGTGAGCCGCCGGGCAACCCCGGGGGCCGTGTTGCGGCCCCCGCCCCGCCAGCACCATCAGCATTGCCCCTCTGCGGCGTGGCAGCGCCTAGCTCGTCCCGGAACTGCCAACTTCCGGGAAGCCGGTAGGCTTGCGGTTCAACCGGGAATCCGGCCAGGGGGGCAACAGTATTGCCCCGTGCGAGACGAGGGAAGCCGGTGAAGCGTACAACCCTAACAAGGTTGCGTGGGCCTCGCGGAACAGCGGAACGCTGCACCCCCGGTTGGACTATCGGGGGAGTTGCCGCTGATAACCCTGACTTGACAGGGCGCCGCAACAGACCGGCCACGGGGCACCAGTAGCTTGCCCGCCACGTTGCGGGTGGAGTACCGATTCCGCCTACGGGTGGAATCTGCATCAAGCGGCGTGCGGCGCGGGACAACCGCGAGGCGGCCTCTGATCCAGCAGGGAAGATGTGTTCAGCCGAAAGGCCCGCGTACTGGACGATGCCGGTGAGAGACCGGCACGCCGCCTTACCGCGAACCGGCGAGTCGCGGGATAGCAAGTAACCGCCGGCGCATCGCATCTCCTTCTTCGGTTCGCCGTCGTCAGAGATGGCGGCGGCGGGCTTACAACGCCGTGGCCCCGAGGCGACATTTCGGGGCTCGCGGCAGTGGAAGAGGTATTTCCTCAATCGCGGCGTGGCCGCAAGGAGATGAGGCGATGAACCGTGCCGGGGAAAGCCCGGCGAGTACCCGCCGTCGAGGGACACCCCGGCGGCGGGCGTCTGCGGAACGCCGCGCTTGACTTGTTTGTGGCAGGGCCGGCAGGCCCACCAGGCGTGACCTTCGGCGCCGTTCCAGAGTGAACGGGCAATCGGGCCTTCGTCCAGAGAAGGATACCGTGCGACTGACCGATCCTGCTACTCGGCCGGGCGGCAGGGGTAGGGATGTACGGAGACGCGGGTTCAATCCCCGCAGGCCCGTGTATGGGACGAAACAGGACAAAATGGTGTGAACGGTGTGGCGCGGGCCGATGGTCCAAGGCGAGGTTCAGGGTCATTTTCTGGTACGTCGGCGGCATTCGGGTCAGGGCCGAAGCGGTCTGCCTCGATTGCTTGTCCCGACTGCAAGTTCGTGACGCCCCTGAACTTGAGTACAGAGTGCGCTAGCCCGGCCAGCTGCGGCCCGGCAAGCTGACAACGGCGCAGGAAAGGATAAACCATGTACGATGACGAACCCTGTCAGAAAAAGGGCTGCACCCGTAGTGGCCCCAGAGTCGGCATAGCGGCTCTCGTTCAAGCCCACCTGTGCCCCGCGCATCGGCTCGCGGTGACTCGCTGGCTGAATGAGCAAGACGCATTTCACCATGTGGAAACCATGCGCCTGCAATGGACTGCCAGGCTGACCTGCGCGTCCGGGGGCGCCGTCTGGCACGCTTCGGACAAGGAGGCAGTAGAACTCGTTGCTGGCCAGCGCGACTTGGCCGGCCGTGTGCTGGGCTGGCTCGACACCCTGGACGAACCGACGGCAGCCTGACAACTGACCCGCAAGGGCGGGAGGAAGGAATCATAATGAAAAGCAGCCGCCGCAGATATGTTTGTCCGACGCCCCGAGCGGAATGCAGCGGGGCACCAACAATCGTAGACAGTCATGGACGGACGATAAAGGCTCATGGGTCCCACGGCGCAGCCTTTGACTGCTATGTCGCGTGGTTACGAACACAGGGATACATCCGAAAGTCAACGCGCGAATTCTATGCGCCAAACGGGGGACCCATTCTGGTTCTCACAAAAAAGCGTCGGTTCGGCGGCGCGATTCGCGGCGGCAAACGAGGCACAACCTCAGACAGCAAGCGGTTCAATGTTCCTGGCATTAAGGGGAGTGTTGGCCGTGCGCTGATCGTATCATCGTAACACTGACCCGTCACGGCGGGAGACGAAAGGGCACTCCGATGAAGGACCTGCTGGTAGTCCGATTCGCACAGATTCGCAACGTCGTCCTGGCCGAAACGCTGCACATGCCGGAGGACCTGCGCGGCAAAGAATCGCTCGCTTCCTCAAGTGGATATGAAGTCGCTTCTTGCGGCGCTCCGGGCATCCTTGGCGGAAGTACCCTCTATCTACCCGGCAGGGACCGCGATCAGGACGGCAACCTTGCGGCCTGCGGTTTCCAGTCCGAAGCGAGGGCGGCCGCCGCAATCGACGCCTGGACGCAACTCATCAAGGAGGTCAATGCCAAGCGGCACATCTGGGAAGCCGTCCTTGCCCTAGCGCGCCGCTAGGCTACCCGGAAGTCATTTGGGTAACGGTGCAGTAGGCCAAAGCCCGCGATAGCGGGATACGAAAGGAATCGGGCATGACAGACCAGGCAAACTTCAGCGCAACTCGGCTGGCCGAAATCCGCAAGCAGGAGCAGATCGTCGCGGAGGCCGAGGACGATTGGGCGGACTGCAAGGAACGCGCCAAGGCCGCGCACGAGACATTCGATGGTGCGGTCTCTCGCCTGCGCGAACTTATCCGCGAGAAGGCGCCGCTGCTGGAAGGTATGGAGTAGGGCCAAGCCCGCCAGCCCTCATGCGGCGGGCGGATAGAAAGGATAGGACATGGCAGAGGAACTGGTAATCATTGAGGCAGCGGCGAAGAAAGTGGACGGGCCGAAGGCGCCGCCGGTGATAGCGTTCGACGAGTGGGCGGTGTATTTCGTATGGGGGCACGGCCCGCACTGGGTGTTTGACAGCGCCAACACTTCTGAACACATAGCCCAGGCCGCCGCAAAGAGGCGCTTGGCGGAAGGCTCCCGCCACGTCTACGTCGTCCACACCCATCTGCCCGCCATCCCGGCGGAAGGGGGAAAGGATAGGACATGACTGACGACGACAACGCCGCCAAGGAAGCAGGAAGGGCCGTGATGCTCGCAGCGGCAGCCGCGCTGCTTGGCAGGGCAACTGATCTTGCCTTTGTTGCGGCCCTCTTGCCAAGCGGAGCCGACCATGATCGGTGTCTTGCCATTGGCGAGGGGTTGCACTCGCTGGCAACCAAGATGCAGCAGCATCCTGACAGAGTTCTGGCTGCAACGGAAACGGACACTGAGCCCACAGAGGGAAAGGGGATGACGTGAGCACCGAGGCAATCCAAGAGGCAGCGGCGGAAGAGGTCAAGGCTCCCGAGTCCACCGGCCCGGTCAACGGCGAATTGCAGCGGCTGATGCAACAGCCCATACACCGGCCGTCTGCCGTCGAGATCGTGGCGCAGACCCCGCAGATCGAACGGCTGGCCGCAATGATGCACCGCTCGGGCCTCGCGCCTGCCGACTTACAGCGACAGGGCCAGGATGCCATAGAGGTCATTATGATTGCCGGCCTGGAGCTTGGCATTCCGCCCGTCCAGGCTGTGCGGGTTCTGCATCTGATCCGGGGGCGGATCGGCATGGCGGCGCAGGTCATTCTCGGCCTGTTCATGGCTCGCTGCCCCGGCGGCAAGGTCAAGCTGCTGGAATCCACCGACGAGCGCTGCACGATCTGGGCATATCGGCCCGGCCAGGACCCCATGCAGGAAACCTTTGAGATCGCCGAGGCGCAGCGCGCAGGACTGGTGAAGCAGGACGGCGGGTACGGTAAGTGGCCGAAGGACATGTGCTTTGCGCGGGCCGTGTCCCGCCTTGGCCGCCGCTACTGGCCCGATGTGCTGATGGGCTACGGCTACACGCCCGAGGAACTGGACGCCGCCGACCTGCCCGAGCCAGCCGAGGTCCCCGCCATCTCCCCCGATGCGCCACAGGCCGCCACGCGGGCCGAGCGGCAGAAGGCGCCAACAGCAGCGCCGACCGTTGACCCTGCGCAGACCAGAATCAAAGACCTGGGCATCGCTTGGCAGGCCGTCTTCCCGCGCCGCGACCAGGAAACCGACGACGGTTACAAGGCGCGCTTCCTTGCCTGGGTCGGCGAGAACATGGGGCCGGGCTACAGCGCCACGAACAGCGCGGATTACACCGTGGAAATGGTGACGAGCCTGCGCGCCACGCTGGACGCCATTGCGGCCGAGGATGGGGCGGAGGAACAGGGATGAGCGACCTGCCCGGCCTTGACATAGCCTTCGGCCTTATCCCGCCGCCGCCGAAGCCAGAACTGCTGGACCGCTCTTTGTTGGAGCGTTACAGCCGGTGTCCCTTCATGGGATGGGCGGTCGAGACCGGACAGGTTCGGGATGTTTCCTTCGCGGCCGACTCCGGTTCCGAGTGCCATCGGGTGGTTTCCGAGGCCGTGGGGGAGTTCACGCGCGGCGGCGATGCCCTGGACTATCTCCGGCAGGAAGGGCCGAAGATGCGGCCGGACGTGCAACACGACGCCTGGCCCAACCTGCGGCGCTCCATGTATGGGATCGTCCGGGTTCTTCGGTATCGGGTTCCGCCCTCGGCCGACTTCCCGCAAGGAATCCTCAGACACCCTGACGACGTGGTGCGCTGGCAGGGTGGGCCGGCGAATGAAGACCCCGCGCTGAGTAGGTCCGGCCAGCTTGCCCGCGTGGCGCTGCCGGCTACCAAGAGCCGCGGCGACATGATTGTTACCAGCGAGATCGACCTGTTGTTGGCCGGCGAAGGTCGGAAGGAAATGGTGGAACTGGACTTCAAGCGGTGGGCATGTCTCAACTCAGACGAGATCAAGGCCAGCTTCCAGTTTCGTTTGCACGCCTGGCTGGTGTTCGGGCTGTATCCTGAATTGGAAGTGCTGCGGGTGTCGATCTGGTCTATCCCCCGGAATCTGCGAACGCCGGAAGCGGCGTTCACCCGGTACGACGCGGAGGACTTCGCCAGTTGCCTGTACGAGACGCTGCGGTATCGGGACGAAGCCTTTGCCAAGGTCGCCGAGGGCAAGCAGCCCGAGTGCTGGCCGCATCCTGACAAGTGCCTGCTCTGTCCCGCAATCCACATCTGCCCCCGTGCCCTGGACCCCGCATTGCGGCTGCGGGAAGACCCGATCAAGTTCGCCCAGGACACGGCGGTTATGGCCATTGAGTTGGGCAAGCGGCAGGCCGACCTGCGCAAACTGGTTGACGAACAACAGCATGATATTGTCGGCGACGGCGTTGCCTTCGGCCTAGACAAGCCCAAGGCGGCCAAGAAGAACTCGGCGGCACAATACGGCTTCTACACCCCGATCCTGGACGGCGTGGCGGACGACGAGCAGCCCCCGGATGATGCCCAGGCACTACAAGACGAATTGGCCGAGGCACTGACGACGGAAAAGGCGAAACCCAATGCGAGGTGGGGCTGTGACTGACAGCGACAAGTGCCCACGTTGCGGTGTAGAACTCCTAGACGCTCCTCGTGAGGTGCCCGGCACCCGCACTACGACCTGCCAATGGCTCTGCGGGACAAAGCGCCACACTCACCCGCGGCTGTCGAGGCCGTGTCTGATTATCAGCCGAGAGTGCCTCAAGGGCCAGCTCGCCCAGCGGGATGCGGAGCTTGCCAAGTTGTGGCTGATTGTGCGCCCGCTGGCCGGCTGGCTACCGAAGGTGCATGTGGGCGGTCCCATCGGTGCCCGGTGCGCCTTCTGTGCGTGCGCTTGGCCTTGTGCGGCGCCGGAGATGGAATTCGACACCTCTCGGCACGATCCGGCCTGTATTTGGCGGCTGGCGCGGGAAGCTGCCGAGGCTGCGAAGGAGCCCCCATGCTCCCCCTCGCCCTAACCCTGCTCTGCCTGATCAGCGGGCCGAAGGATACATGATGGAACTGCCTATCGACCAGATCATCGAGGGCGACTGCCTTGCACAGAAAGATTGAACAACTCCAAGCGGGCAAGACCATTGTCAGTCGAGAGCCCGGCAACTCGATGGTGCCGCTCATCAGGCATCGACAGCCGGTGCGGATTGCTCCGGCAACATGGGAAGATGTAGTCCCTGGCGACATTGTGTACTGCCGTGTGCGGGGCAATGTCTACACCCACTTGGTCAAAGCGAAGAACGCAAAGCGCGGCCTGTTGATTGGAAACAACCGGGGCGGGACAAACGGCTGGACAAAGCAGGTTTTCGGCAAAGTCGTAGAAATCCTACCTGCCGCTGGAGGCTGAATGACGCTGCCTCTTGACACCATCATCGAGGGCGACAGCCTTGAGGTCATGAAGGGCTGGCCCGACAACTGCGTTGACGCGGTGGTGACGGACCCGCCGTATGGGCTGAAGTTCATGGGGAAGCGATGGGATGACCCTGGAGCTTTTGTTGAACGGCGACCCAATCGAGATGTGTCCTTTGACCGCATCGGTGGGAATCACAATCCGACGTGTTCAAGCGATGGGGCTCGCACGCGGCATGTTGAGAATCGCCGTCAACAGGCATGGCACTTGGCATGGGCGCGGGAGGCGTATCGCGTCCTGAAGCCCGGCGGCCATCTGCTGGCCTTCGGCGGCACGCGCACTTATCACCGCTTGGCCTGCGCCATTGAGGACGCGGGGTTTGAGATTCGCGACCAACTCCAGTGGATTTACGGCAGCGGGTTTCCGAAAAGCCTCGACGTATCCAAGGCCATTGACAAGGCGGCTGGGGCGGAACGGGAAACCTTGCGTATTGATGCGTCTATTGCCCGAAAAGACGGACGCTGTGGGCAATCGCTGGGGCGGCAGCAAGGGCAAACGGGAGGAGTCACCGCCCCCGCCACGGACGCCGCCAAGCAATGGCAAGGCTGGGGCACTGCCCTCAAGCCCGCCCACGAGCCCATCTGCCTCGCCCGCAAGCCCCTTTCCGAGAAGACTGTCGCCGCGAACGTGCTGCGGTTTGGTACGGGGGGGCTGAATATCGACGGTGCGAGAATCGGCTATCTTTCAGAAGACGACAAGGCCAGCGCAACCCCCCAGGGCGCCTGTACTGCAAAATCGGGGAGGTTGGCCGGGAAATCCCAGGGCGGGGGCAATCGCGACGAGTTTGAGCGGCCCGAGCAGAAAGGAAGATGGCCCGCCAACGTCACCCACGACGGCAGCGAGGAAGTGCTGGCGGGGTTTCCAAGGACTCATGGGGCTGGAACATTTCGGCATGGCAGGGGGGCGATGTTTGGCGGGGGTGACGGGGAACCCCCCTCGTCGCAGCGCCGGGCAATTGATGCGGGCGGCACTACTGATCGCTTTTTCTACTGTGCCAAGGCAAGCCGGGCAGAGCGGAATGCGGGGCTGGAAGGGATGGCGGGCACAGCAAAGCCTGGCGTGTACGCCAGCGCCCGCGAATATGGCGGCAAGGTACACAACAGCACGATGGCAGCGAATCACCATCCCACCGTGAAGCCTCTCAAGCTCATGCGCTACCTCTGCCGGTTGATAACGCCGCCCGGCGGAATCGTCCTGGACCCCTTTGCGGGTAGCGGGTCAACCTGCATTGCGGCGATTCAAGAGGGGTTTCGATTTGTGGGCATCGAGAAGCAGGCGGATTACGTCAGCATTGCGCGCTGCCGAATAGAGCATGCCCATCGAAGCCGCGTTGCCGAAATCGTTGGCGACCTCTTTGCAGGGGCCATGCCATGATACCGACCTGCTTGCTCTTGTTAGCCCTGATCGGCGGCCCGCTGCCCGACGAATGAGTGATACCGCAACAATTCGAGTCTTCCCGCGCCGGACGAAGGCAACGCCGGACGATAGGCTGGCTTTCGTCGGCGAACCGCCGCTGTTTCTGCCGAATTGGTACGGCCAGGTGCTCGTTTCCTGCGCTTTCACCTGGGACAGGCCGGAAGCGGAGCGATTGGCAAAAGAATGGCAATTCCGGTATCCCGAGGCAACGGTGCGGGTCGGCGGCCCCGCTTGCGACGATCCGGGCGGCGAGTTTGAACCCGGCCGCTTCCTCAAGATCGGCTACACGATCACTTCTCGCGGGTGCCCAAACCGATGCAAGCGGTGCTTCGTCCCACAGCGAGAGGGCAAGTTGCGGCTCCTTCCGATCCGCGACGGCTGGGACGTGCTGGACAACAACCTGCTGGCGTGCCCGGAAGACCACATTCGGGCGGTCTGCGATATACTGAAGCGCCAGCCGCAGAAGCCGCGATTCACCGGCGGGCTGGAGGCGGCGAGGCTCACAAGGCCACTTGCCGAGTGCATCCTGGAGACAAAACCCGATCGCTTGTTCTTCGCCTATGACCGGCCGGGGGAGTTGAAGTCGCTGCGGGAAGCGGCAAGGCTGCTAGAGAGAATCACCGCCTGGTCCCCAGGCCACATGCGGCACGTCGTCAGTTGCTACGTCCTTGTCGGCTTTGAGGGCGACACCGTTGCGCTTGCCGAAGCCCGCGTTGCCGAGGTCATGTCTCTCAACATGCGGGCGTATCCTATGTTCTACCGCGACGAGCAGTACACACGAAGGTCGCCCGAGTGGCACGATCTGATCGGCGGCGTGCTGGCGATGGGGGGTGCGCGATGACCGTCACCAGCGTTGTCGTGATGCTCTCGACCCTGATCGGTGGCCCGCGTGACGACGGCTGGCAAAGGTTCTTCGCCGCCATCCGCGCTGTCGAATCCGTCAACGGCACGCAGCTTATCGGCGACGGCGGGCGCAGCCTGGGGCCGTACCATATTGGCCGCGCCTACTTCCAGGACGCCTGCGCCTACGGCAAGGTTCGGTGGGACTACACCCGTGTAGTCTGGTCCGAGCCCCACTGCCGGCAAATCATGCGGTGGTACTGGCAGCGCTGGGTTCCAAAGGCCTACGCCGCGCGCGACTGGCGGGTGCTGGCTGCTGTGCATCAGGGCGGGTATCGCGGGCATTTGAACTGGACGCCGCGCCGTCGGGAGTACTGGCGGCGAGTGAAGGGAGCGATGAAATGAGCACCCGCCGACTCAAGCCGAGCAGAATCGGGTACACGAACGAACAGGTGCCGTGGCACTACGGCTGGAACCCCGGGGGCTACGGGTGTTCCAACAACTGTCCTCGCTGCTGGGCGCGCCGGCAGGGACGGCGCATGAAAGGCCGCTGTGACGACTGCGCTGAGTTCCGCGTCCACTCACACCCCGAGCGCTTGTGCGAACCCGCGAACACGAAGAAGCCCGGCGTGGTGTTGTGCAACTTCACCTGCGACACGTTTGACCGCCAGCGGCCAGACGAGCAGATAGGAGCAGTGCTTGGCGCGGCCGACTATGCGCCACAACATACTTACGTCTGGCTCACGCAGCAGGCAGGCCGGGTCGCGGCGTTCCTGGCCGGGCGGCTGCTTGTTCGTGAATATCCGCAGAATTGGTATCTCGGCCTCACCCTCCGCACGCAGGGCGAGGCCGACGAGAAGTGGCCGGTGTTCTCGCAGATTCCCGGCAACCTGTGGATCAGCTACGAGCCCGCATGGAGTGGCATCGAGTTGCGGAAATGGGTCGGCGGCCCAGGCAACGATGGGCTGAGCGACGACCCGCAAGGCCACTGCTGGCGATGTGGCTGTGAGTGGGGCGACGACGACCATGAGTGCCCGGAGGGCTTCCAGAACGGGCTCTGCGGCGTGATTTGTGGCCACGACAACCGCAAGGGCGCGCCAGGCACAGACACCCTGGACCACATCCGCTCAGTGGTCAGGCAGTGTGAGGCGGCCGGGGTCAACGTGTTTGTGAAGCAGATTTGGATTCTGAAATGTCGTCGGTGCGGGACGATCCACGATGAACGCCAATCCTTCCCCTCCGACAAGGGCTGGCCGGCAGAGCATCGCGAGAACGATGGCTGTCACGCCTGCATGGGTGCGCCTCTACGATGGAAGTTGCTCCGCGCCAGTCACCCCGACGAATACGCCCTATACCCCGCTGACCTGCGCCGCCGGGAGCTTCCCTGGCGGATGCCGGAGGATAGCACAAGGAGCAACCCCGATGTCTGATCGCCCCACTATCGTCTGTCTGTGTGGCTCGACGCGATTCATAGAGGCCTTTTTCGCAGCCGGATGGGAGTTGACCCTGTGCGGCCAAATCGTCCTATCCGTTGGCGTCTGCAAGCACGCCGACGCGGACGGTGCCCACGGCGGCGAGACGCTCGGCCCGGAAGTCGTCCGCGCCCTGGACGAATTGCACTTCCGCAAGATCGACTTGGCGGATTGGGTTCTGGTGCTGAATGTCAAGGGCTATTACGGCGAGAGTACCGCACGGGAAATCGCCTATGCAGAGAGTCTCAATAAGCCGTTGGAATATCTGTATCCGAACTGGGCGCGCCAGAACTCGCCGCCATTGGCAGATGATATTGCCGAGCTATGGGACACGTTTCGGGGCGCTGCCCGCTGGGCGAATGACCGGCGCGGGCGGATGCCGGAGGCCAAGGCATGAAAGACCATCCCCTCCTGTTCTCTGGCCCGATGGTTCGGGCGATTCTGGACGGCCGGAAGACGCAGACGCGCCGGGTGATGAAGCCGCAGCCCGATCCGCGCGAAACCGAATTCCGATTCAATGCCGATAACGGTTGCTGGTTCGGCGTCTGTCCGCGCAACCCTGAGACGGGCGGGCCTACTCGTGGCCGCGATTTCCGCTCCCCCTACGGGGTCCCCGGCGACCGGCTGTGGGCGAAAGAAGCCTGGGCCGTTCGGGCGGCCTCAACTGGTGGATCACTATCAGATTGCCCTGGCCGGCGCCTCGGATTCTGTTATCGGGCCAGCGGTGAACAGGCGGACGAAGACGGCCATGTCCAGATTCATCAGGAAGTTCAGGTTGACCGCGAGACGCAGCAGAAATACCGACGGCTGATAACTGAGCCGAACTGGCGGTCTGCCCGCTTCATGCCCAAAATCGCTTGCCGTCTCTGGCTTGAGGTCCTGCGAGTCTGGCCGGAGAGGGTGCAGGATATCAGCGAGGCGGACGCCCTGGCCGAAGGCATTCGGCGATTTGAGTACGGCACACAGTACGGCACTGCCCATATCAGCATTGGCTATGGAACCAGCCGCCTTGCTCTAGGCGCCATGGCGCCGACTGCGGCGAATGCTTTCTGCCGCCTCTGGGACTCCATCAACGCCGCCAGCGGGCACCCCTGGGCGAACAACGATTGGGTATGGGCCATCGAGTTCAAGAGGATCAACCATGCGTGAACAGTGCCCAGAGTGCGAAGGGCAAAAGGGCGGGACGGCGATTGCCTGTCCGGGCGCGCGGGTCATTTGGGTTCCGTGTGGCCTCTGTGCTGGCGACGGCTGCGCGACGCCAACGCGACTGGACTGGTGGCGACGGGGAAAGCGTTGTCGCCAACGACGCATCGCCGAGGAAGTGACGTTACGCAAGGCCGCCCAGTTGATGGGCATTAGCGCCACGGAATACAGCGACCGCGAGCGCGGGCGCGCAGACCCCGAGCCGCTTGAGCGGTTCCTGGATGGGATCGACCATGGACACTGACCGCATCGTCAAGCTACTAAACCGGATCGGCTGGCCGGAGTGGGAACTGCGCGGCCATGCGCAGAAGTTGCAATATGAGGCCCTTGCTGATGACTTCATAACGGGCTGGTGCATCGGAACGCCCAGGTACGCACCGGAGATTGCAGAACACGTCGCCCTCGCCCTGATCGAGAAGCACCTGCGGGAGTGGCTGGCGGCCAGGGACTTTTTCGTGAACGGCTTTGCCGACTATCTGGCCGTGCTACTCGAAGCCGTCGAGGACGTGCTGGCCGAGGAATGATCCAATGGGAATGTTTGACGACGTAAGACCGCTGTGCGAGTTGCCGCCGGGAGCGCCGGGACCGGATGCCGGCTGGCAGACAAAAAGCTGGCATCGCATCATGGCCCGCCTGGAAATCACGGAAGAGGGCCGGCTGCGGCACTGTCCATCTGAGGATGACATGGCTCTCCGCTCGCCGCATGACGTGCATTTCCACGGTGTATTGAACTTCTACACCTCGGCAGACGATGGCTGCTGGTGGGAGTTTGATGCCAAGTTCAACGACGGGCAGCTTGAGGGACTGATTCAGGTATCGCCCAAACCCGGCAAGAGCCCACAGGAGAATGAGACATGACCCCCTACGAACTCCGCGCCCTCTTGGCTGACATCGGTGCGTATGGCGACGCTGAATCCTACGCCAAGGGTGCCGCGCAGGCGCTCGCCAAGGTCGGCATTCTCTGTGAGAGCATTGAATTCGCTGCGGCGGCGAGAGAGCTGGACAGACAGATTCGCCTGTCGCTACTACTCGAAGCCCACGCGCTGGAGAACGCTAGGGCAGCCGGCGCGGACGCCGGCAAGGAAGGCACGGATGGCACTAAGTAGTCCCTTCCGATACGCAAGTGCCTGTGACGGCATTTCTGCCGTGCGCGTGGCGTGGGCGCCCTTGGGCTGGGAGTGCGCCTGGGTATCTGAAATTGACCCGTTCTGCAATGCTGTGTCCGAACACCACCATCCCGGCCAAGCCAACCTCGGCGACATGGCGACGATCACGGAGGAAGAAGTTGAAAGACACGGACGAATCGGCCTTATGGTCGCCGGCACACCTTGCCAATCTTTCAGCGTCGCGGGAAAGCGAGCGGGACTGGATGATTCGCGTGGTGTCCTGGCCTTCGAGTTTCTTAGACTTGCTGGCGTCTCACGGCCCGACTGGCTGGTCTGGGAGAACGTCCCTGGAGTGCTGTCCTCGAATCAAGGAGAGGACTTCGCGGCCATCATCCGGGCGGTGGAGGAACTCGGGTACGGGTGGGCCTACCGAATCCTGGACGCTCAGTACATCCGAGTGGACGGGCTGGAAAGAGCCGTCCCGCAGCGACGAAGGCGCGTGTTCGTTGTCGGATATCTTGGAGATTGGCGACCTGCCGCAGCGGTACTACTTGAGCGCGAAAGCCTGTCGGGGAATCCTCCGCCGCGCCGCCAAGCGGGGAAGGGAGCTGCCGCCGGCGTTACGGAGCGCACTCGAAGCGGCGGCAGGCAACTCGAAAGCCAGCCGGGATTAGCCTACTCGTTAGACAACCCCGGAGCGGGCGGGCGTTCACAGACGCGATTAGTTTCTGCTCCCCTTACGCGCGGGGCTGACAGCGCGGGCAGGGGGGGGTACGCAGGGCGACGGCGGGAAGACGACGAAAACCTAGTTGCGGGGAGCCTCAGTTTTGGCAGCAGAGGCGGAGGGCATTCGGCATGCAGGGGAGATTCCGGCGACAACCTAGTTGCCTACGGCGGCAACCGCACATCCGGCCCGATTGACGTGTCTCCGGCCTGCAATGCCCATCCAGGAGGTTCAAGACGGCTGGACTTTGAGAGCGAAGCCTTTGTCGCCCATTCCCTCCGCGCCGAAGGTTTCGATGCCAGCGAGGACGGGACGGGGAGGGGTACGCCTGTCGTGCCGATCGACATGCGCCAGGCCAGCCGTGGCGCGAAGATGACCAACAAGCGAGCCGAAGGCTCATCTGGTGGCCCCCCAGGAACCGGCATCGGTCAGGATGGCGACCCGTCCCCATCGCTCAGTGAAACACACCCGCCAGCGGTTGCGTTCCAGACCAGAATCGGGCGTAACGCCAGAGGCCAACCCGAGGACATCTGCCCCACCTTACAGGGCGCTGACGCCGGGGCGACCAGCGACATGAGGCCGTGCGTGGCCTATGGCGTCCGAAGCGCCCACAGCCACGACAAGGCCCGCCATGCGGCCAAGGTGGAACGAACCCGCGCACTGGACACCACCGGGGGCTTTGCCCCAAATCAGGGCGGCACGGTCGTCTCACAGCCACTTAGGCAGAACCCCTACAACAACAGTGACCGCGGCATGGAAGCGGAGATGCACATCCAAGAGGGCATGGCCGTCCGCCGGCTTACCCCCATCGAATGTGCCCGCCTACAGGGATTCCCCGATGATTACCTGACGCAAGTGGCCTGGCGCGGCAAGTGCCCGCCGGCAGATGGGTCGATGTATCGCGCGCTCGGCAACGCCATGGCCGTGAACGTCATGCGCTGGATCGGCCGTCGGATAGACATGGTGAGAGAGATTATGGAAGGCGCCACGGATGGCACTGAAGAGACGGACGAAGGCAGAACTGGCTGAGCGGCGCAGCAGACACCGCCGCGGCAAGTCCAATCTCCAGAAGGCCAAGGACAGGCCGGGGTCCAAGTATTGGCGGGCCAAAGCTGATGTGCTGTGGGGCCAGCTTATCCGCAAGAAGAACGGCGGATGCTGCATCTACTGCGGCGAGCCCGCCACGGACTCGCACCACCTGATCGGCCGCGACGTGGGCCACCTGAGACACGACCTCAACAACGGCATTCCGCTCTGCCGTCACCACCACCGGCTGAACTCCCGCGTGAGCGCCCATGGGTCGCCGACGGCGTTCAATCAATGGCTTCTCGAACAGCGCCCCGAACTCTGGCGGTGGGTTCAGGAGCACAAGCACGAACTGGGCAAGCCGGACTACCGGGCGGCCCATGAAGTCCTGGCGGCAGAACTGAAGCGAGGGGCTGATGCCTGACCGCAACAAGATCGTCCAGGGCAACGCCGCCAACCTCCAGGCCGCCTGCCCGCCGCTGTTGGAGGCCCGTCTGTGAATCCGGCCCTGTTGACAAGCCGATCCGGCGAATGGGAAACGCCGCAGGATCTCTTTGAGGAACTGGACGCCGAGTTTGGTTTTACCCTGGACCCGTGCGCAACCGCCGAGAACGCCAAGTGCCCATGCTACTACACACAGGACGACAACGGGCTGGCGAAGCCGTGGTCTGACCACACCGTCTTTATGAACCCGCCCTACGGCCGCACAATCGCAAAATGGGTGGCGAAGGCATGGAGAGAGGCGCAGGGCGGGGCAACGGTCGTATGCCTTGTGCCGGCAAGAACCGACACCGCTTGGTGGCACGACTTCTGTGCCAGGGGCGAAGTCCGCTTCCTGCGTGGGCGGCTGTATTTTCGGCGCGGAGACGGCCATACCGGGCGAGCGCCGTTTCCCTCTGCTGTCGTGGTGTTTCGCCGGCTGCTGGTGGAGACGAGCTGATGCCTGACATCATCGTAACGACGCCGAAGTCACAGATGAAAGCTGCTGTTCAAGAGGCGGCTGGCTGGACCTGAAACCGGCGGCACCAGGCGAAAGCCCGCCGCTACTGAAAGGACAAGCTGATGCCTGACAAGCCGGCCTATCGTGATGCGATCACGGCCCATGAAGAATGGAAGTGCGCCGACACCCGAGCCTTCGAGGCCGCATACATAGCAATGACGTGGTTGCAAGAACTGAAGCGCCTCCATGGGCGCTTATCGCCGCGACAACGGGCGGCCTTCCGCCGCGCTGCCCACGTTTCGTCGGCCGAACTCAAGGAGATGCTGAGCCGTGCCTGACATCATCGTAACGACGCCGAAGTCACAGATTGCCAACGCTGCCCAGGAAGCCGCCGATGTCATTGCGGATGGCGGCGGTGAATACTTCCGACGGTTCCCTATCTGGCAGCGGCCGATTGTCAATCGCGGCGACCGCGTGTACTACGTCGAGGCCGGCTGGGTGCGCGGGTTCGCCGTTGTCAAGGATAGCTTCATCGCAGGGCCGCAGTGTTGTGACACGACGGGCAGAGAGTGGCCACCGGGCTTCTATGTGACGATGGACGCAACGACTTGGCAGTGGATCAAGCCTATCCGCATGACGGGCTTCCAAGGCTTCTGCGTAGCCGAGAGGGAGTTCAACAAGGCCGATGTACAGATCGTAGGCGACTGGCTGGACCCGAAACCGGCGGCGCCGGGAGAGAGCCTGCCGCTACTGAAAGGACAAGAGTTATGAGTGAATGCGTAGTTGAATGGACGCTAACGGTGGACACGGGCTACGTTTCCGAAGTTACCCACGCTCTTTGGGCGCATCCAGAACACGGCGAGAAGTGGCGGGACGAGTTCGTCCACACAAAGCAACTGATGTTCGACGACGACCCGGACAGCGACGTGAACTTCGCCCTGCGGCCGGCAACCCTCAAGGAGTTGTGGGCCGCGCTCGCCGCTCTGGCAACTGTCAAGGATGCCCGGTACGCCCTGGGCCTCTACGCCAACCTCGAGGACGAAGCCAAGGGCGTCGGTGGGACTGTCTGCCTGGGGGATGATCGGAAGTTCCCGATCTCTGGAGAGATCTACTTGGACGCCCGCGAGGACGCCAAGACGAAAGCGATGGAAGCGGCGCGGAAACTGCTTGCGGAGGCGCTGTGATGCCTGACACAGACTACGCCACGATGCCGGCAGGTTTGGAGTTGAACGCCCTGATTGCCGAGAAGGTCATGGGGTGGCGCATCGTTAAGAAGTTGCGGCAGATGCCCCCTGTGACTTGTAACCCGACAAAGGAACCCGACCCGTCCATGTTCCCGTTTGTCTGGATGGCACCGCTCGACTGTTACCGCTTCAGGGACAATGGCGACTACTGTCACTATCAGGCGTGGGGGGAGGGGCTGGTCTGGTCCCCGTCCACCGACCCCGCCGCCGACTACGAAGTGCTGTGTCATGTGAGGGAGAGGTGGGACGCCGGCGCCAGGGACATTGCGGGCAGCGAGCTTGTCGAACTGCTGTCGTCGCGTGTCCCGGAAGCCTACACGCTAGACTGGGCGCCGCTGTGGTATCGCACCGGAGACTATGGGAGATCGGCCCTGATGGCCCTGGCGGAGATGGGAAAGGACAACGGCTGAGTGCGGCTGCCCGCGCTGGCCTGCTGGACGAAAGGGAGATGAGATGACAACGCCGTGGGGCGATTTCGTTACGGCTGCCCTGATGTGGGGCTGTGACGACGACTGCAATTGCAGCGAGCCGCGAATCGCTATCTCCGGCCCGAATCGCATCGCCGGCGAGCCCTGGTGGCGACACGTTATCATCTGGGCGGGCAGATTTTGCTCGGACGCATCGCCAAGGGAATACCGCGAACAGCTTGACGAGTTGGCCGCTGAGGCCAAGGTCAGAAATATACCGATGCGGTGCGAGACCTACGGGTCGAGAGCCCCGACGAAAACAGAACTAGCGGAGTTTGAGGCAGCGGAGCAGCGCCACCGCGAGCGGATCATTGCGGAAGAGACCAAGGAGACATGAGATGCCCGACGACCGAAACCTGACGATAGCGCTGGCGATAAGCCCAGACAGGAGCGGGTGGGCATGGTCTACGTGCGGGCTCTGTCATGGCGCCGGCTGGGCGTGGCGCGGAGAGGTTGATCCGATAGGGCAACATGAGGAGCTGTCCGCCGGATACTCCCAGGATGCGACCAAATACCGATGCCCTCGATGTTCGGGCACCGGCCAGGTGCCCATTGACCTCGCCGATCCGGCCCACACGCTGAAGCTGGTGGAGTGGGCGAGGGAGTGGGCTTGGGCCAGAAAGCGATTCCCGGAGTACCTGCTAGAGGACATCGCCGGCATCCTCAATGACCTAGCTGGTCGACAAGACATGTCTGCCGAGACCGCCGCTGCCCGCATCCGCGACATGATCTACGAGGCCCTGAAGGAGTGAGCCATGAGCGACCAGCAGGAGAACTGTCCGAAGTGCGGAGAGTCGGCCAGCGTTGTTGGCAAAATCGGGTGTCCCGATGAAATGTTGGGCCATTTGCCTGACGGAAATTCCTGCCTTCGCCGCCAGCTCGCCACGGCCAACTCGCGACATCGGGCCTGGACGGGTGCCTTTGAGACAACCCAACTGACCCACGCCATGGCGAAGCTGGACGCAGCAAAGACCCGGACGCGGCTGGCCGAAGCCAAGGCAGACCGCTACCGCGAAGCCCTCCAATCCATCGCGTCAATACTGGTTGCCGGAACGGTTGCGGACATCGCCAGGACGGCGCTGAAGGAATAGGAAAGGAGCGGCCAGGGATGGTTGAGCAGGAAAAGAATCTGGGAATCCGACAAATGCACCTTGACTGCTTCCGCAGATCGCAGTAGGATAGAGAGCGCTACGAGATGATGCCTTCACGGACGAAGAGAACAACGCGGGCCGCACCGGTGAGCCATGCCCTCGGGCATTGTCTCGTAGCAGCCGGGCGGCCCGCGGCTCTTCACAGCAAAGGACTGCACAGTGACGACCGGAATCCCCACGTATTGTGACGGCTACCGCATGCGCTCTAGGCTAGAGGCAAGCTGGGGCCACTTCTTCGCTCTCTGCGGCTGGCATTGGAAGTATGAGCCCGTGGACCTCAGCGGGTACATCCCCGACTTCCTGCTGACATTCGCTCGCCGGCCATTGCTCATCGAGGTCAAGCCGGAAGGTGACCTCTTGGCCATGGGTGCCCATACGGAAAAGATCGACGAGTCTGGCTGGGACAAGAACGCCCTGATCGTCGGCACCGGCCCGCCCCGGCCCATCGAGGGCCTGCCCGTTATCGGCCTGATGCGGCAGTCCGACCCTATCATTTGCGGCTGGGATGCGGGCGTCCTCTTTCGCTGCATGGCTTGCCGGAAGGTTGGCATCTACCACCAGTCTGGCTTCTGGGAGTGCCCGAACTGCGGCATGGCAGATGGCGCGTCCATTATCGGTCCGATATCTGCCCGCAAGATATACGAACTATGGGCAGAGGCCCAAAACTCGGCCCAGTGGAACACCCACACAGCAGAACCAGAACTAGGAATGGAACAATGCAGGCTTGGTACATAGCCAGCTGGGCAGAACGGTACGAGGTAACGGACCAGGGGCGGCCGGCGCGCAAAGGCCAGGCGGCGCGGGTTCGACCGCTGGCCTATGTCCGCCTCAAGGTCAACGGCTTCAGCCAGGGGCCGGGCTACAGGCGCCTACGCAAAGCTACAGGAACCTGTAGGAAGCTACAGGCCACGTTCGCGGTCTGGTGCAAGCTTCTGGAGTTGTCCGCAGACCAGGTGCGCGAGCGGCGCGGCTGGATTTTGAACGACCAGGGCCTTCCGGCGAGCGCAGAGGACATCGCCTTTTATACTGGCTTTAGCGCAAGTGACATAAGGCAAGCGATGGACGTACTTTGCTCGTCAGAAGTGGCCTGGATTCGGCTAAAAACCTACAGGAACCTACAGGGGCCTGTAGGAACCTCCGCCTATACCTATACCTATACCGATACCGATACCGAGACGGAAACAGAACCCCCCCCTACCCCCTCGCAGATTCCGCCGCAAGACGATCTGGCCTTGGCTGCTTTCGAGCGGTTCTGGTCGGCATGGCCCAAGCACCGTAGGCAGCGGGCCAAGAAGCAATGCCTCGCGGCATGGAGAAAAAGGCACTTGGCCAAGTATGCCGACCAGATCATGGCCGTATTGGAGGCTGACAAAAAATCGCACGGCTGGACAAAAGACGGCGGCGAATTCATTCCTGCTCCGCTGGTGTGGCTAAACGGAGACCGCTGGGATTGTGATTTGGATAGTCTGAATGCGCCTGCTACCGGCGAGATAGGCGGCCTGCCGGCGCCGCGGAACCCGACCTCTGAGGAATTGGACATAGCACTCGGCGAAGACCGCGTGCGGGGGCCGGATGAAACCTGACCTGGACAAGTACCGTCGGGACGCTGACCTGCTCTTGTCAGAACTGTCGGCTGCTGGCGCGCGGGTGAAGTCCCGGCAGTCCATCGCTTGCCCGTTTCACGAGGACCGGCACCCATCTGCTGGGATATACGCCGACGACGGCATTTGGCGGTTCAAGTGTCATGCCGCAGGCTGCGGGTTCTGTGGTGACGTGTTCGACGTTCGGGCGAAGGCAACTCAGCGGCCTGTCGAGGATGTGATTCGGGAATGGGCCGGTAGGAATGGTGAAGGTAGGCCGGCCAAGAGGCAGCCTGTCTGGCCGATCCGCGAATACGAAGCTTGGCTGAACCGCGACGGGCGGCAGCATGAGGCGACTTACAGGTACACCAACCCAGACACCGGCGATCTTGACCTGGTGGTGTTCCGATACCGCGGCCCAGACGGACGGAAGCGATTCTCTCAGGCGACGGCGGTGCCCGGAGGCGTGGTGTTGAAGGCGCCGTCGGCGCCGCACCCGATCTACAACCGGACACGGATACGCTCGGCCGCCGAGGTGGTGGTGGTCGAGGGCGAGAAATGCGTCCATGCACTTGCCAATATCGGGATTGTCGCCACGACTTCGCCGGGTGGCGCGGGCAAGGCAGCGAAGGCAGACTGGTCTCCCTTGGCCGGCAAGCGCGTCTATCTGTGGCCGGACAATGACCTGCCAGAAGCCGGCCGGTCTTCTGGTGGCCGGGAACACATGCGTACCGTGGCAAAGCTGCTTGAGGCCCTTCGGCCGGTGGCGCAACTGTTCTGGATAGAGCCCGACAACCTCAGCTTGGCCGACAAGGGCGATGCAGTTGACTTCCTAGCCATGTGTCCAACCGAAGCTCCTGGCGCTGGCCTGCGGGCGGTAGAACAGGTGTTGGCCCAGGCGATGCCAATGGGGCCGGGTGCCGAGGTCGCGGCCATCCTGGAGGCGACGATTGCCGGCGAACGAGAGTGCATCCCGTGGCCCTGGCCCCAACTCAGCAGGCTGGCAAAGGCCCTGTTCCCCGGCACCGTAACCGTCGTTTGCGGAGACAGCGGCAGCAGCAAGAGTCTGCTGATGCTTGAAACCGCCATGCACTGGCACCGGGAGGGCCGCAAGGTCTGCATCTTCGAGCTGGAGGACGACCGGAGCTTTCACCTCTCGCGCGTTCTCGCACAGCAGGCGGGCAATTCCCGGCTGATGGACGACGATTGGCTCCGGGCCAATCCCGACGAGGCGCGGCAGGCATATCAGGAACAGGCAGAGCTATTGGGCAGCTTCGGCCGCTGCATGAGCGAGGCGCCCGAGCGGCAGGTATCGCTTGACGCCCTGTTGGGTTGGCTGCACGAGAGGCTCGCCGAGGGCATAGAGATCGCGATTATCGACCCGGTGACGGCCGCAGAGGCGACGGATAAGCCGTGGATTGCCGACCTGAGATTCCTTATTGCCGCCAAGACCTTGATACGGCAGGCAGGCGCTCGGCTGATTTTGGTAACACACCCGAAGAAGGGCCGCAAGACGGCGATTGGCCTGGACGAGCTTGCCGGCGGGGCCGCCTATGCCAGATTCACCCATACCGTTTTGTGGCTGCAAACCTACTGGCCGGCGAAAAGCATGGTGGTTCAAACTCAATTCGGACCCGATAGCTTTGAGGTCAACCGGGTTCTCTATCTATGCAAAACGCGGTGGGCTCGCGGTGCCGGCCTGCAGCTGGCCATGCACTTCGATCCGAATACGCTGACGTTCGGTGAAACGGGGGTCGTGATTGACCAGAAAGGAAAAGGCAATGCCAAAGCGCAAACCGAGTAAGCGGTATCCGTGGTGGGAAGCGCGGTACGAGTGGGGCGGATTCGGTACGGACGTGTGGGACATGCTCGGCAGGGCATATCCTTCTCGCAAGCTCGCCATGGACGCTATCAAGCGGATGCGAAGAAGTTCGCACTACCGCAACATCCGCGGCCCCTTCCCCCTGGACTACGCAGAGGAGAGACCATGACGACCACGACCCCGCCTGATCTCCCACGGTCAGAGCGAGACTTCTGCCGGTACTGCGGGGCAACTATCCCCCCGATTTTCGGCGAGGGGACTTGTCCGAAGTGCAATCCCCCCAACGAAGGCACCATGATACCTGCCGAGGCCGCGGCAATCGTTTTCACGGCGGACGCACCACGCCTGCTGTTGCCTCTCGGCGGCGAGATGCCGCTTCATGCCCTTGTGGCCGTCGGATGGTATGCCGCGCTTGGCAACAAGGAATTGGCCGCGCAGGTCATGGGCGAATTGGACGCGGCGATTGACGCCGCAGAGGCAGAGGAAGCAGGCGGCCAGGATGCAGCCGACGTTGAGGACGCGCAGAAAGCGCTCGGCGAGCCGGGGCCGAACATCCCGCTGGCGGACGTACTCAATCGACTAGACCAATAAACAGTCCCCGCCCGGCGCTTGCCTTTGGCGAGACGGCGCCGGGCGGGGCACAACTAACGGAGCGTGTATGATGCCAGGCGTATTAGCGGAGGTCAAGCGCGAAGATTCGCGGGATTTCCGGCCATGGCCCGCGGTGTTCCTGGAGGCCGTGGCCAAGCACCCGGATGGGACCATAGCTCTAATCAAAACGCTGGGAATCAGTACCAGCACCTTCTACGGCATGGTCCGCGGCAACGCCCCGGCGCATCGGCGGATTCGCGACCGGCTATGTGAAGTTCTGGGCCTACAGGAAACGGACATGCCGGAGGGCATTCCGCGGGTCGTCAGAAACTACCCGCCCGACTGGCCGAATCAGCAAGATGAACTCATGCGGGCGGGCCTACGGTTCATGGCTGACCTGCGGTGGTATCACACCTGCCCCAGCTCTGACCACCCTGGCCACGCAACCCGGGTTGCCAATCATGCCCAGCGGGTTCAGGCCGGCCTGCGGGCCGAGCGGCGACAGTTGGCGGAGGGCGCATGATGCCGAGTACCCCTAAGCTCCTGATCGTCGGCTACAGCGGCGTTGGTAAGACTGCCGTGGGCGAAATCCTTGCCGAGCTGACCAGCGGCAAGTGCGCGAACACCTCGGATTACATCATCGCGGACTATGCCCAGCTTTTGGGTCTGCCCGTGGCCGAGGTGCTGGCCAACAAGGTCAAGCTTCGGCGGAAGCTTTACGCCCATGCGACCCACATGAAGACCAAGGACCCGGCATACTGGGCGAGACTCGCCCTGTACAGCGGCGCGAACATCGTAACCGGCGTCCGCGACTCCGGAGAATTCGACGCTGCCCGGCCGCTGTTTGACCACGCCATCTGGGTTCACCGGCACGGCTATGGCCCAAACGAAACAGACCGCGTGCATTCTCACGTTGCCGACAGGTTTGTGTTCGGCGGATATGAGGGCGGCCATTGGCGCCAGCAGCTTGAACGTCAATGCTATGCCCTATTACTCGATTTGGAGACGGAACTATGAAGTTCTACGTTACTGGCCCCATGTCCGGCATGCCGGGCTACAACCGGGAAGCCTTTGTTGAGATGGCGGAATGGCTGCGGGCGCAAGGCCACGAAGTCATTAACCCGGCCGAGCTTGACGACGGCGCGGAGCACGAGCCGTATGGGCAGTTGCTGGCCAGGGACGCCCACGTAATTCTCACAGACGAGGGCCTTGAGGGCCTTGTCCTCTTGCCCGGCTGGTCCGAGTCGGGCGGTTCCCGCATGGAGATAGCGGCGGCACAGGCTGTCCAGTTGCGGCTGTTCTTCCGCGACGGCGACGAGCTGCGGGAGATATGGGTTGCGGCGGAATGGGATGTTGAGGTGGTGATGGACGGCGACGGGGGCGATTCTTGACCCTGCCCATAGACACCATCATCTGCGGCGACTGCCTTGAGGTCATGCGTGGCTGGTCGGATGGCTGCGTTGACGCGGTGGTGACGGACCCGCCGTATGGGATTGCTAAGGATCGTCACAGAACATTGACAGACGGTAGGATTTCGGCAACCGGCGCTGCCCACAAGGGGAATTGGTATAACGTCGTAGATGAATGGGATGCACAACCGCCACCCAGGGCTGCCTTCGACAGCATGTTGCGCCTGTCAGCAGTCCAGGTTGTCTTCGGTGGGAACTATTTTGCTCATATGCTTCCGCCGTCACCGGGCTGGATTGTATGGAACAAGGATAACGGCAACACAAAATTTGCTGATTTTGAGATGGCGTGGACATCTCGCCACGCTGCGGCGCGAATATTGCATTGGCGGTGGAATGGAATGCTGCAAGAGCCCGGGCACCCCAAAGATAAGCGGGTTCACCCAACACAAAAACCGCTTGGCCTCATGGCGTGGGTTGTGGCAAACTATACGAATGAGGGCGACGTGATTCTCGACCCCTACTGTGGCAGCGGCACGACCTGCGTTGCCTGTATTCAGCTTGGCCGCCACTTCATCGGCATCGAGAAAGAGCACAAGTACGTCGAGATCGCCCGCCGGCGGGTACGGGAAGCGCAGAACACCCTCTTTGCGGGGGCCACACCATGACCCTGCCTTCCGCCCTATCCTTCGGCCTGCTGATCTTGACGCTGATTGAGCGGGAACTGACGGCAAGGCGCCTATGGTGGGCGCCCATCGCCGGCCTGCTGATTCAACTGCCGTGGCTGGCATTTTCCATATGGCAAGAACTTTGGGGGATTGCCGCGCTGTCCGTGATTCTGGGGGTGATCTACGCAAGGGCAATACCGAAATGGCGGGGGGAGAGAAAAGGAACCGAAGATGGCGAAACAACGGATTGACGCGCCGAATCTCGTGGTAGTCTCAGACCTGCACTGCGGCTGCCGGCTGGGCCTGTGCCCGAAAACGGGCGTGCCGCTGGAGGACGGCGGAACCTACATGCCCAGCGCCCTGCAAAGGAAGCTCTGGGCCATGTGGCGGCACTTCTGGGACAAGTGGGTGCCTGATGTATCTAGGGGCGAGCCGATTGTGGTGGTGGTCAACGGGGATGCGATAGACGGCGAACACCACAGGTCTAAGACGCCGTTTTCGCACAACATCGAAGACCACCGGAGATGCGCTCGCCTGTTATTGGCGCCGATTGCGAAACTCTGTGAGGGCCGCTTCTACATGATAACCGGCACGGCGGCCCACGATGGCGAAGCAGGCCAGGAAGTAGAATCTCTGGCGCGGGAACTGGGGGCGATTCCCGACAGGACGGGCCGGCACTGCCGGTATTTCCTCTGGAAGACGGTCGGCCGCGGCTTGGTCCACATCTCGCATCATATCGGGACTACCCGGCGGGCGCACTATGAATCCTCTGCGCCACATGCCGAGCTTATCGCAGCCTTCACCGAAGCGGGGCGATGGCGCCGCCGCCCGCCGGATTTCGTGGTGCGCTCCCACAGGCACCGGCACATTCAAACCGAAATACCGGCTGACGTGGGCGACGCCGTTTCGCTCGTTACGGCCGGCTGGCAGCTCAAGACGTCTTTCGTCCTGCAAAAGGGGATGACCGTCGAGCCGCCGCAGATCGGCGGGGCCATCATCCGGCAAGGCCAGACGTACCTGTACACCCGCCACAGGGTCTGGTCAATCAAGGATTACGAGGTGGAGTAATGGCAGGGAAGCTAGAAATTGGCATGGAGGAATGGTTGCGCGGCCTTGAACAGGCGGGGGTGCCCGTCCCCGGGGCCAGCGATGCGAAGGTTCTGTGTGACGCAGTTCTAGGCGGGGCTGACGATCTGGGCCTGACAGCAGCGGAAATCAGCAAGGCAACGGGCATGGCGCCCAGAACGGTGAGGACGCGCATTGCGGCCATGGTGCAAGCCGGCCAGTTCGTCAAGGGCCGCGCGCGCCGCCGGGACAGCCTGGGACACATGCAGCGCGTGGCCGTCTACCGGGCGGCAGCCTTGGTCGAGGGAGAGGGCAACGAATGATATTGGCAGAGGCAATCCCGTGGCCGGTAGTTGTCCTGACACTGGCTGTCATGGGTCTCATTGGCTGGTGGTTGTGGCTGTTGCTCCGATAGGTCGCCAACCGAGGCGATCTTCACAAGGCACGGCTTCTTTACCAGCAGCAGCAACTAGTCAAGGATCGCTTACATGCACCACCACCGCGACCCATCTGAGCTTGCACTAGAGGGCCTATTTGTTGCCCTGGCGATGCTGTGTGCCATTCTGCTGTTGGCGAGAGGATGCAACTAAAGGCTGGCACCCGCGCATAGGTACGGACGAATTGTAATGCCCAGAGACCCCCTCGTGGCAAAACGCGATACTGACAACCTCTGGGACACCCTGACGGCAACGCAGAAGCGGCGTTTACATCTTCGGCTTCGGGGCTATTCCTACCGGCACATTGCACGACTGGAGGGGGTCTGCCACAGGGCGATTCAGAAGTCGCTGGCGACCTGTGCGAAAAAAATACCCTCTTTGGGCGCCATGCTTTATAGCTGGGGCTATCGGTAAATAGGTCGCCACCCATGTCCTTACCTATAGAAGCTATGGGCGCATCCGAACAACCTGAGTATCCATACGGCACCTCGGCGGCTGATTTTGCGAAATACCCCAAGCGGTTTCGTGAAGATGCGGTCCTGGAAGCGTGGCGGGCGTATCTCGGCGATGAAGACCCCATGGCCGCCGCAGGCCGTTATGTTAGGGCAGAGCGGCGGCACGAGAAGAACGAGATTGCCGTATCTCAGAGGGTTCCGGGCCTGGACGTGCACGATTTGCCCATGTCAGAAGACGACTTCCCTCTGAGGCCGGAAGACATGGGCCTGCACCTCGACTCTTACCACGGCTGGTGCCGCGACGATATTTGATGTTCACCTGCCCCGCCTGCGGTACAAAGGGCCTGCCTGACTACTATCGGGAGGGCAGCATCTGCGCCGAATGCCACGAGGCCGAACGCCTGCCGGCCAACGTCGAGCGGATGGAACACTACCGGTACGACAGCGCCATGGGCCAGGTCAACGCAAGGTGCCGCCTAAGCAGGCGGATTCCAACCAGCGAGCGGGCCGAGGTCTATGGGGCGAAGATCAGGCCACGATAAATGCACTGGCGAGCCTATAGCGAATCCCGAGGCCCCGTACAGGGCGAGGTGGTGCTACGGTACGACCCCCAGGATGCGGCCGATCCCTACCTGGACAAGCGGCGACGAGAGTATATCGCAGACGGCAAGGCCATCATCGAGAAGCCCCTTGACCCCGATATCAGACCCCCCAGGCCCGCCAGCGGCGGCTGATGCCCAGGCGCCGCACGTCGGGGCAGTTCTCGCCCCTGCCGATTCGGGCTCGCCGCCCGGCGGGTTGGGGGACATGCAGTGCAGCGCCATGGAGTTTGCCTGCTTCCTGGTAGGCGCTGGCCTTGCCTGCCCCCGGGGCAGCTGGCACATGGCGGGCGGGGCGCTGTGGGTTGCATCGCAAGCCTGATAAGGGAAGAGCTGTGGTGGCTAGGGCGATTGACACAGAGGGCGGCTGCCTTGTGCCGGCGGCGATGCAAGACGAGATGATTCGCATGCTGACGGCCGAGCCGGGGCAGGCATTCGTGGTTCCCCTGGTGCGAGTGCCCATTTGCGAGCTTGGCGGGGGGTACGTGATGTATGCCTTGCGTGTGAGCTGGCCGGATGGGCGGCGAGATTGGTAACTGGCGGGAAATCTTTGAGAGTTTCAAGCCGGCATAGCAACACCAGCTTGTCTGGCCACCCGAACAGGGCAAGCGATGTCCTATGCCGATGCGACTGCCCACCCATGCCGAACGAGAACGGGCCAAGCGCGAACGGCTGAGGCCAAGTGCGGGCGAGCGTGGCTATGATAGGACCTGGCGGCGCTTCCGCCTGTGGTATCTGCGCCGCCACCCGCTATGTGAGACATGCAAGACGGCGGGGGCAACCGAGGTGCACCACAGGAGGCGGTTGCGCGACTATCCGGCCGGCCGCCTCAACCCCGAGGCCGTGCAAGCCCTTTGTAAGTCGTGCCACAGCAGGGAGACGGCAGGGGAGGTGTTTGGATAGCGAGACGGGGGGATATCGGGCGCTATCAGTGGCTATGAGGCGATTGGCAAGCTGGGCAGGATAGGCAAGGGGGGTAGGGTGGGTAATCTCTGGGGGTTTGGCCGGGAGACCGGTTCAAAGGCAGGAGCGTTTTTCCGCACAACTGGAAGAAAATGGGCAAAGGTCGTAAACCCATCCCGAGCAAGATCAGGGCACTGCGGGGGAATCCCGGCAAGCGCAAGCTGAACGCCTGGGAACCCCAGCCGCGCGCCGAAGTGCCGACGTGTCCCGATTGGCTTGTGGACGAAGCGAAGCGAGAGTGGAATCGCGTTGTTGGCGAATTGGCTGCCTGTGGGCTGATTACGGGGGTCGATAGGGCCGCCCTGGCCGCTTATTGTGAGTGCTGGGCGGTTTGGCGGGAAGCGAGAGGGCTTCTGGCCACGGGCGGGCTGACCACCACGAATGCCGATGGCGGGCTGAAGAAGCATCCGGCCGCGACCGTTGCCAATGAGGCCCTTTCCCAGATGCACAAGTTCCTGATCGAGTTCGGCATGACGCCGGCGAGCAGGTCCAGGATATCGGTCGGCGGGGAAAAGAAGGATGCCCTGGAGGATTTCCTGAAGGTTCATTCTGCCAAGGGCGCGTGAGAAGGGATCGCTATGGGAGCGTGGCTGGCATGGATTGTCGTGGGCCTTGTCCTGATTGGGGCCTGGGCTGGCGTGGACAGTTGGCTGGTGAAGCGATATGCCGCGTGCAAGCACATCAGCCGCTTTTTGGGGATGATAAAAGCGGCATTTTTGGAGCAGGACGGCCGCGCGAAGCCCTAATCGGGAATGCGGTATAGCCGGCCGCAATTGCTCATGCCGAAGGTCCCCGCGAAGTACATCAAGACCAAGGTAGATATGCGAGAAGGGAGCATGGCCATGACGCAGAGCGCGCTGGGGCTGTGGGCAGAATGGGTTGAGCCATATATGCGAATGACTTCGCCGGAAGCGAAAGAGCTCATGCGGGAAGTCGCCGCCGCCATGGCCCGAACGGGGGACGAACTGTTCTTTGAGATGCTACACGGTTGCGATGCGAATCGGGCCTGACCTGTTATTGCCGTGTGCGCGACACCACCCGAACTAATTCGCACCAAGGCAGACGAGCGCGCCGTCGCGGACGGGTGCTGGGTTGACCTGGCTGCGGCCGAGCGAGTGCGGACGTTCTTCCGCAAGTTCCTACGGCACTCGAAAGGCGAGTGGGCGGGTCAAACCTTCGAACTTCTGGAGTGGGAATGGACCGACCTTGTTTTACCTCTGTTCGGCTGGATGCGGCCCGATGGTACACGCCGATTTCGCCGGGCCTATGCCGAGGTTGCGAAGAAGAATGGGAAGGCCCTCGCCCTCAATACGCCACTGCCGACACCTAGCGGCTGGGTGTCCATGGGGGATGTGGATGTCGGCGATGCGCTGTTCGACGAGAATGGCGACACATGTTCTGTCGTGGCCGTAACGGATGTGCTACTTGGGCGCCCATGCTACCGAGTATCATTCTCTGACGGAACCAGCGTTGTTGCAGATGCAGAACACGAATGGGCGGTTCGCTCGCTATCCAAAGAGCGGTCACTCATATTGACAACCAAAGAGATTGCGGGGAGCGTTTCGACCCGAGCAGATGGAGCCAGGAATTATTCAATTCCCGTGGCTGGCAAACTGAACAGTCGGCCTAGCTCGCTTCGGAAGCAGGCAAGACTCAGGCCAGCGCCGCCTCGCCTTGCGCGCTCCACTACGCGGCAGATTACATCTGTGGAGCCGGTCGGGTCCGTGCCCGTTAGGTGCATCCAGGTTGACTCCCCGTCATCACTCTATCTGTGTGGCGAGGGGATGGTTCCGACGCACAATAGTACCCTATGTGCCGGATTAAGCCTCTATCTGCTGATTGCCGACGGCGAGTCCGGCGCGGAGGTATACTCGGCCGCCGCTGACCGCGAGCAGGCGTCCATCGTGTTCCGCGAGGCCGCCAGCATGGTCGGGGCCTCGACGGAGCTGTCGGGCCACGTCCAGGTCATCCCGTCTACGAAGCGACTGGTGTTCCCGCGCACTGGATCATTCTATCACGCCCTATCCGCCGATGCGTACCGGCAGGAAGGGCTGAACATCCACGGGCTGATCTTTGACGAGCTACACGCCCAGAAGACGCGGGAGTTGTGGGATACCCTGACATACGGCGGCATCGCCCGCCGCCAGCCGCTGCTGATCGCCATTACGACCGCTGGCGTGGACCGGGACTCGATTTGCCGCGAGCAGCACAAGTACGCCAAGCAGATTCTCGACGGGATTATCGACGACTGGTCGTTCTTTCCGTACATTGTTGCTGCCGATGCTGAAGACGATTGGACGGCGCCCGCCACCTGGCGGAAGGCCAACCCCTCATTTGGGGCAACGGTCAAAGAAGAGGAATTCGCCGAGGCGTGCGCCGAGGCACGGGCGAGCCCGGCGAAAGAGAACTCGTTCAAGCGGTATAGGTTAAATCTCTGGACGCAGCAAGAGGTGCGCTGGCTGCAACTCTCGGCGTGGGATGAATGCGCTGGTCCCATAGATGACGCGGCGGTTAAAGACCTGCCCTGCTGGGGCGGGCTCGATCTATCCACGAAGCTGGATCTGACGGCCTTTGCCGCAATGTTCCGCCGGCGGGACGGGCACTACCTCTGGCTTCCGTACTTCTGGATTCCCGAGGACACGGCGGCCGAGCGGGAGCGGAAGGACAAGGTGCCCTATCTGACCTGGGCGCGGCAGGGACTTATCGAGTTGACGCCCGGCAACGTGATTGACTATGACCGGGTGGTCAAGCGCGTCTGTGAGCTTTGCCAGAAGTACGGCCTGCGGGACATCGGGGTGGATCGCTGGCAGGCCGAGCACGCCATGCAGAAGCTTGCTGGCCAAGGGCTAGATGTTGTGCCCTATGGCCAGGGCTTTCACGATATGTCAGAGCCGACGAAGGAAATGGAAAAACTGATCGTGGGCAAGCAGATTTCCCATGGGGGCAATCCGGTTCTTCGCTGGTGCGCCAACAACGTCGCCGTGGATACGGATGCGGCCGGCAACCTGAAGCCGAACAAAGCCAAGTCTACCGAGCGGATCGACGGCATTGTGGCTGGCATCATCGCCCTGGGGCGGGCCCTGGTGTCGCCGGACGGCAGCATCTATGACCGGCGCGGGGTGGTCTTTGTCTGACGCAGGCAATCATCCCCCACTGCTGGGTTGTCGATACTGGTGCCCGCAATGCGGGACTATTGAATCCGAAGGCGATGCTTCCCGGGGGATTTCGCCCGACCGCTTCAAGTGGGAAGAACTGGAATTGGCCGGGGGGCGCCTTGGCATCTGCCGAACCTGCCGCTGCGGCTATCAGTGGCTACAGGCCGTCTATGACAAAACCACCTGAGGCGCCTATGCCGCGAATCGCTTGCCTGATTGGTCTTGCCGGCGTTGCGATGGTGGGCATTGGCATGGGGTGGTGGCTTGGCTGGCCCGTGGGCCTGGCCGTCGCCGGGGCGCTTATTGTGCTAGACAGCTATATCGGGGGCCGCACCCCATGAGTTTGATTCGTGGCCTCTGTGGCAAATCCGAACAGCGCGTCTATCCGCCCTCTTGGCTGGCGAATGCGCTGGGATATGGGAAGACCGGCTCGGGCATTGACGTTTCCGAGACGACCGCGCTCAAGTACACCGCATTCTTCGCGGCGGTAGACCATATCTCGCGGAGCGTGGCGCAGTTGCCCCTGATGGTCTATGAGCGGGTGTCTGACGACGAACGCCGGAAGGCCACGAACCACCCGATTTACGATCTGCTGCATACTCGGCCCAATGTGGAACAAACTGCATACGTCTGGCGGCACACACAACAGGCGTGGATGCTGACATGGGGCAATGCTTATGCCGAGATTGAGCGGACACGGGCGGGGCACCCTGTTGCCCTGCACACGATACCGCCGAACCGCATGTCCGTGGGGCGGGACAAGGCCAAGCGGCTTGTCTATCAGCAGGCGGACGAGAAGGGCAGGGCCGTCTCGCCGCCACTCTCCGCCGCCGATGTAATCCACATCCACGGTCTCGGCGACGGGATGATCGGATATTCGCCCGTCCGCCTGTTCCGGGAGTCCATTGGCCTGGCGCTTGCGGCCGAGAAATACGGGGCGGCGTTCTTCGGCAACAGCGCCCGGCCCGGCGGTGCGATCAAGCATCCGACCATCTTGTCGGACAAGGCCCTTGCGCGGCTGAGGGCATCGTGGGCCGGGGAGCACCAGGGCGCGGAAAATGCCCACAAGATCGGCATCCTGGAAGAGGGCATGGAATGGGTGCCGATGACCGTTCCGCCCGAGGATGCACAGCTCCTAAGCAGCCGGCAGTTTCAGGTCCTGGACATCGCCCGCATCTTCCACTTGCCGCCGCACAAGCTGGCGGATTTGAGCCGGGCGACGTTCAGCAACATTGAGCACCAGGCTATTGAGTTCGTTCAGGACTGCCTCGGCCCGTGGCTGGTCGCATGGGAGCAGGAGCTTGACTACAAGCTGTTTTCGCCCGCCGAACGGGGGCGGTACTACTGCGAATTTCTAATCGACGGGTTGCTGCGGGGGGATATTGGCAGCCGCTATGCGGCGTATGCCATCGCGAGGAACAACGGGTGGATGTCTGCCGACGATGTTCGGCGGAAGGAAAACATGAATCCGCTGCCGGACGGACAGGGCAAGGTCTATCTCGTGCCTGCCAACATGATTCCGGCTGACCAACTGGGCAAAGGGCCCGCCGAACCGGCGCCAGCACCCGAGCCGGAGCCGAAACCCGAGCCGGAACCGCCGGACGATGAGGATGGCGAGCGCATGGCCCGAATCTGCGATGCCCAGAAGGCGCTGCTGCTGTGCCTGTGTCAGCGGATCGTCCGCAAGGAGGTTGCGGCGATGCGGAAAGCAATCAGGCGGCCGGAGACCTTCCAGATAGCCGCCGACCGATTCTTCGCGGACCACGCGGAGTATGTCTGTGAAGTCCTGGCCGCGGCCACCCGCGCCTGCGCGGCCGCACTAGACAGCTCGGTTGGCGCCGCAGAGTACATTGCGGAGTTTGCCCGCCAACATGCGGAAAGAGCCCGCGGAAGCCTCTGGCTGGTTGCCGAAAGCCACATTGAGGCGGTTTTGGAGCGCCGAGAGACAGAAATGCCGGCCGAAATGGCCGAACGCATTCTTGGAGACCTGAGAAATGCCGCTGCCGACGCCGAAGTCTGACGAAGAGCACGACGAGTTCATGGACCGCTGCATGGCGGACCCGATCATGAACGAGGAATACGATGACAACGATCAGCGCCTTGCCGTGTGTCAGACGCAGTGGGACGAGGCGCAGGAATCCGACGAGTCCAAGGCTGCGCCCGGGCCGAAGCCCGCGCCCGTGCGCGCGGTCGAGCGGCGCATCCTGTCCGGCGATGACATGGAGCTGCGGGTGGTGGACAGCAAAGACGGCAAACCTCCGCACATTCATGGCTATGCCGCCCGGTTCAACCGCGAAAGCGTAGACCTGGGCGGATTCGTCGAGCAGATCAGGCCCGGCGCCTTCACAAAGGCCGCAGAGAAGTCCGATGTGCGCGCCCTGAAGAACCACAACGCCGATCTGGTGTTGGGCCGGACGACCGCGAAGACATTGAAGCTCGCTGAGAATTCGCGCGGGCTCAAGTTCGACATCGCGGCACCCGACACTACGACCGGCCGGGACACCGTTGAAGAAATCCGTCGTGGCGACATTACGGGCTGTTCGTTCTCGTTCATGCTGGCCGACGGCGGCGACGAGTGGACGGAGAAGAACGGCGTCGTAATGCGGACGATCCTGGAAGTGGACGAGCTGTTTGATGTGGGCCCGGTGACTTTCCCGGCCTACCCCGACACCTCTGTTGCCGTGCGGTCCCTGGAGCGGTTCCAGGAGACGCGGCAGGCGCCACTGTCGCCAGAGGCGCCGCCGGCCGAGCCCGCCACGCCAACAGTGAGCCTTGACGATGCCCGCAAGCGCGTCGCCGAGGCCAAGCACCGCGAGCAGGATGCACACTGCCGTGAAGCCCTTCGAGACCACGCGGCCCAGGCCAAAGCCTGAGCCGCTAGTTTGACCTGCCTTGCCCGCCGCCTCCGGAGGCCATCGCCTGACCAGCGGCAGGCAAACCGGACATTCACATCCCCCGAGGCGCTGCCCCAGCCGACGCTGAGGCCCGCGCCCCCAACACGACACATCAGATGGAGCGCATCTAATGCGTGAGCAAATCGACCAACTCAAGGAGAAATGGACTGCCCTCAGCAAGGGCGCCGACGAGATCGTCCGCAATGCGGACGCCGAAGGTCGCGCCATGTCTGAGGACGAGGCCAATCGTTTCAACGCCCTTATGGAGCGGCACAAGGTTCTGGGCGCCGACATTGAGCGGCGAGAAGCCCTTCTGGCTGCCCAGCAGGCCGAAACCGTTTCTGAGCGGAAGACCACTCCCGCCAGTCCCGGCAGCCAGGCCACCAGCCTGATTGTCCCGGCCGGCACGCGGATCGAGGGATACCGCAGGCGGAAGCGCATGCGGGCCTTCATCGGCGAGCGCGCCGAAGAGCATGCCTACCGCAGTGGCATGTTCCTGCGAGCCACCCTGCTCGACGACAAGAAGGCCCGGAACTGGTGCCAGGACCATGGCGTTGAGTTCCGTGTCCAGACCGAAGGCGTCAACACCAAGGGCGGCTTCCTGGTGCCCGACGAGTTTGAGCGGGCCGTGATCAACCTGCGCGAGGATTATGGCGTCTTTCGGCGGGAGTGCAAGGTGTATCCGATGAGTTCGGATCACGTGATTATCCCCCGCCGGACCGACGGCCCGTCGGCCAGTTTCGTCGGCGAAACGACCGCGATCACCGAGTCTGAGAAGACCTGGGATCAGGTTACGCTGACGGCCAAGAAACTGGGCGCCCTGACTCGCATGTCCAGCGACCTGGCCGAGGATGCTGTTATCGACCTGGCCGACGACCTGGCGGACGAGATGGCCTATGCGTTCGCCGCCAAGGAAGACGCCTGCGGCTTCAACGGGACTGGCGCCGCCGCCTATGGCGGCATGACGGGCATCCTGGTCAAGTTGTTCGACACCACGACCTATGCCGGCAGCGTCTACACCGCTTTCACCAACCATGACCAGTTCAGCGAGTACGACGCAGCCGACCTTGCGGGGACCATGGGGAAGCTGCCGGCCTATGCACTGCCCGGCGCCAAGTGGTTCTGCTCGCAGGTCGCCTACTCGCTGGTCTTCGAGCGCCTGTCCGTGGGTTACGGCGGGGCGACCATGCGGGAAGTCGAAGGCGGGATCAAGCCCTTCTATATGGGCTATCCCATCGTGATTTCCCAGTCCATGCCCACCAGCACCGCGGACATTTCCGGCTACATCGCGCTTCTGTTCGGCGACCTGTCCCAGGCCGCCACGCTGGGCGACCGGCGCGGCATCACCATCAAGGTGGATGACAGCCGTTACCTGGAGTACGACCAGATCGCCGTGCGGGCTACCCAGCGTTTCGATATCAATGTCCACAATATCGGCAACGCCACCACCGCCGGCTCCATCATCGGTCTTGAGGCCGAGACGTAAGCCAGCCCGCGACGACTCAGCTTTCACCTTCACAGTTGTAGGAGTCTGCATATGCTTCCTCAAGGGAAACATGCCCTCATGATTCGAGGCCTGACGGCCAGCAATGGCGGGACGGAGATCATGGGGTACATCGACACCCTCGGCGCTGACTTCGCGACCATCGACGTGTTTATGACCACGGCGGATGCCGCGACCAACAACCCCTCCACCTTTAAGATCGGCGACAGCGCAGATACATATCTGACCAACGCCACCGACATCACCGCTCTGGTTGGTGATGGCACCGGTGGCTGGACGATTCCCAGCTTCAGCACCGCAACCACCACGAACAACATCGTGAAGTTCAATGTGGATTGCTCGGCGACGAAGCGCTATCTCCATCTGGAGATCGTCCCGCTGCTCAGCCAGACCGCCTGGGCTTTCGCCAATCTGTTCCGCAACGAGCAGGCGCCCGACAGTTCGACGGACGCCGGCGTTATCGCCCTGGTCGCCGGCTAGGCGACACCGATCCCTTCTCACCTGGCCCCGTCCGCGCGGGCGGGCGGGGTCGGGTGGGATTGCGGATCGCAGACAGACGAGAAGGGTGGAGACATTGCTTCCGATAATCGCCGGGCGCTTGCCGCCGCCGATTACCGCAGTCGTCCTGGGCGCGCGAACCATAGCCGGAGCATGCGCGCCGCGATACGCTCGGCTGCCGGACGACATTCCGGGGTCGCGCATCATCGCGGTAGACATCGAGCCCGATGGCAGCTACCCGGATGGCTGGGAATTCTGCCCGGCAGTTATCGGCAGGCGCACAGAAACCCGACCCTTTTACCGCGGCAACAGCCCCGCGATAAGCTCCCTGTATGAGATCAACTGGGCATTACTGACTCAGTACACCGGGCTTGAGGTGTACTCCACAACTCATATTGAAGAAGTGCAGGCGATCAGCCTGGATGAATTCACCGAGTCCCGGCGGCCGGTGCACTTTATTGCCGCCGATATCCAGGGGGCCGAATTGGAGGCGATAGAGGGCGGCGATGCAACGCTGGCCGACACCCTGATGTTCGTAACGGAGTTGTGCTTTGCTCCGCTCTACAGGGCCGCCCCGCCGTGGCGCGAATTGGAT